>Ga0255336_100532_pt1 | contig 55312 bp, 48 predicted proteins | sample MeOH1_35cm_T3_17_FD_189102 | JGI IMG/M metagenome (GOLD analysis project Ga0255336, IMG submission 189102) | Sandy soil microbial communities from University of British Columbia, Vancouver, Canada - MeOH1_35cm_T3_179 | ecosystem: Engineered > Artificial ecosystem > Sand microcosm > Unclassified ... | reverse complement strand
GTGGAAGGGCGTGAGCGGTATGCCGTAAGCATCCGTTATATGCGTGGATACCGCAGCGATCTGCAATCTCTGGAACGTGTACTGGTGCAGATTCCGGGCGGCGCGCAGGTTCCGCTGGGCGAGTTGGCAACGCTTTCCATGCGAACCGGGCCGGGAATGATTCGCGACGAAAACGGAAGGCTCAGCGGCTACGTTTTTGTGGATGTTGCCGGACGCGATCTGGGAAGCTATGTGGCCGACGCACGGCGCGCTGTGCGGGCGAAGGTGAACGTGCCTACCGGCTACCGGTTGGTCTGGAGCGGCCAGTACGAGTCCATTCAGCGTGTACGCGAGCGATTGAAGTTAGTGCTGCCGATTACGCTTTTCGCCGTGGTTCTACTGCTCTACGCCAACACCGGGTCGGCGGTTAAGACTGGCATCATATTGCTGGCTGTTCCCTTCTCCGGCATCGGCGCTATTTGGCTGCTGCACTGGATGGGTTACAACATGAGCGTCGCCGTGTGGGTAGGACTGATCGCCCTGCTCGGTGTAGATGCGGAAACAGCAGTGTTCATGCTGCTCTACCTTGACCTGTCATGCGCTGAAGCAGCGGCGCGCGGCCAGCTCTCGTCATGGAGACAACTGCGCGATGCAATTGAGCATGGAGCAGTAAAAAGGCTCAGGCCTAAGGTGATGACCGTGGCCTGCATGATCTTCGGACTGCTTCCGATTCTTTGGTCCAACGGCGCTGGGGCAGACGTGATGAAGCGAATTGCCGTCCCCATGGTCGGCGGTATCGTGACATCCTTCCTGATGGAACTGATCGTGTATCCGCCGTTGTTCGCGATCTGGAAGTGGAAATTCGAAGTGCAACCGGCGATGCGACGCAGAATCGAATCGTCCGAACTTGCCGGAACGGAATTGGATCACGCCACAAGGTGATCTCCACCTATCAACGAACTTACAACTATGAAGGAGTAACTCAATGAAGAAAATGTTTGCATCTCTGATGATTCTTATCGCCATGGGAGTCCTCCCCGCGATGGCTGCCCCAACAACCTTGACCGGCGTGATCACCGATGACATGTGCGGAAACGGCAAGCACATGATGCCCGGAAAAACGGAGGCCGTATGCACCCGCGAATGCGTGAAGCATGGTGCGAAATTCGCTGTTGTTTCAAACGGGAAGACCTACGTCCTCGCCGGAAAGGCCGCCGAGGTCAGCGCACTGGCGGGCAAGAAAGCGACTGTAAGCGGCGACCTGAATGGCAACACTCTGACCGTAAACTCGGTTGCTGCCGCGAAGTGATCTGGCTGCATCAAACATTTAGGTGCCAAGCTCTCGCGAAGCAGCGCTTGGCACTCGACTTCTCCGGGCAAAATCGCATTGAATGCTTGACAGTGGCCCGCGATTTCGCTATCTTCAAACACACTTACATGCGAATTACCAAAACATCCCGGACATCGATTACAGGCACAACAACAAGCCTGTTCCCGGGCGCATGTGAGTTCCGCGAAGAGATCAGCTAAAGAAACAACTGATTCGCACCCTTCCAGAACCCATCGCCTACAGACGATGGGTTCTTTGTTTTGTTTGATACAAGGAGCGGTAATGATCGTAATGAAGTTCGGCGGCAGCTCGGTGCAGGATGCAACGGCAATTCGCCGGGTCGCCTCGATTGTGGCATCGCGACAGGCAGAGCAGCCAGTCGTGGTTGTAAGCGCCATGGGCGGAGTAACCGACAAGCTGGTACAGATTTCCGAAAGCGCGGCGCGCAGCGAACTAAGTCCGGCTCTCTCCTTGCTGGATGGCATTCGCGCCTGTCATATTGCGGCGGCCGACAATATGCTCACTCCCGCTCAGGCCGCTGCGTTCACCGATGAGCTCGATGAAGGCCTCGCCGAATGTACCGCCCTGATTGCAAAGATCGCAGCGCAAGGATCGGCGACGCCAGGACAGCATTCCCACATGCTCTCCTTTGGCGAAGTCCTCTCAAGTACGTTGTTGGCGGCTGCCTTCAACGCACTCTGCATTCCCGCAGCACACGCTGACTCCCGAAAACTCATCGTTACCGACTCCCGCCATCCTATCGCAACGCTTTTCGCTCCCCAGACCCGCACAAAACTTCTTGAAGTCATCCCCTCACTGGTTGAACAAAAACTTGTCCCCGTACTCGGGGGGTTCATCGCCTCCAGCGAGTCGGGCGAGGTCACGACCCTGGGACGTGGCGGATCAGACTATTCAGCAGCCATTATCGGGGCCGCACTCAACGCCGATCGCATCGAGATATGGACCGACGTCAGCGGCATTCTCACGACAGATCCGCGGATTTGCCCTAAGGCGCAACGCATAGCCGAAATCAGCTTTGACGAGGCCACCGAGCTCGCCTGCTTCGGTGCCAAGGTGCTGCACCCGGCAACCCTGCTGCCCGCCGTCGAGCACGACATTCCCGTAGCCGTACTGAACTCGCACAAGCCCACCGAAACCGGCACTATCATCCGCGCAGTAGCCGCACACGGTCCATCGGCATTTCGCGCCATCGCCGTCAAACGGAACATTTCAGTTTTCAACGTACGCGCACCGCGCCACGTCGGCTCGTTGCGATTTCTGGATGACCTTTTCAGCCTGCTACGCTGGCATCATTTGCAGAGCGAGATTGTTGCCATCTCGGGAGCGACCGCATCGGTGGCCGTGGAAGGAAGTCAGGAATTAGTACGGCTGATTTCGGAGCTGGAGGCGCTTGGCGAAGTGGATTTCCAGCCTGAAATGGCGATCATCTGCCTGGTAGGCGAAGACATTCGCGGTCGCATCGGCATCGCTTCCGAGGTTTTTGGCGTACTCGCCGCTTCCGGGATCAACATTCGAATGATTGCGCAAGGGTCGTCGGAAATCAGTGTAAGTTTTGTGGTCGAGGAGAAGGATGCGGTGAAATCGGTGCAGCACTTACATCGGCACCTATTCGAGCAGCCTTCCGCCTCGCCCTCGCACTCGTCCAGCGCGCCACGCGAAACCGCTCAAGCTTAATCTTTTACCGCATCAAGATTGGAGAAACAGATTGGCTACTATTACGGCATTTGATCAGGCTTCCCCGACGAAGGCTCCCACTCTGAAGGTGGCGATTCTTGGCTTTGGTACCGTAGGCAGCGCTGTCGCGCGTATCCTTTGCGATCAGCCCGCGCATTCGCCTCTGAAGCTAACGCATATTTTCAATCGCAACGTGGAACGCAAAAGGGTCGACTGGGTCAACGGCGAAGTGAATTGGTTGACCGACGTTGAGCAGGTGCTCGGCTCAGATGCGGACATCATCGTGGAATTGGTTGGGGGGACCAACCCGGCGCACGACTGGATTTCGCGTGCGCTGATGGCAGGAAAATCCGTGGTCACTGCCAACAAGAAGCTCATTGCGCAACATGGTCCGCAACTCTCCGCACTGGCTCGCGAACACGGTGGCGCACTTTCCTTCGGAGCCTCGGTGGCAGGAGGCGTTCCCGTAATAGACGCGCTGCAGGAGGGCCTTGCCGGAGATCAACTCTACAAGGTCTGCGGCATTCTCAACGGCACCTGCAACTACATTCTCACCAAGGTTGAGCGCGAAGGCGTCTCTTTCGAGGCCGCACTTGCAGAGGCGCAGAGCGCCGGTTTCGCCGAGGCCGATCCTACCGACGATGTCGATGGTTACGATGCACGCGCCAAGCTTGTTATTCTCTCCCGTATTGGTTTAAAGGCAGTGGTTGAGCCCGAGCAGATTCCGTGCTCCTCCATCCGCAGCCTTAGCGCGGTTGATTTCACTTATTCGCACGAACTCGGTTGCACGATTCGCCAAATCTCGCGAGCCGAGCGCCGCGACGGACACATCTACGCATCCGTGCAGCCTGCGCTGGTTCCCATCGAGTCACCGATGGCACACATCACCGGCAGCCTGAATCTTGTGCTCTCCAGCGGCAAGTATGGCGGCCAGACAGCATTCAGCGGACACGGTGCGGGCGGACACTCCACGGCGGTTGCGGTCGTCAGCGATCTGCTGGACATTGCGCGTGGCCGTTCGGGCGACAACGTGCGGCAACAAGCAGCAGCAGATGCGCTACCGGTCAGCGGAAATTTTGCCTCAGCCCATTACCTCCGATTCACCGTGCGTGACCGTCCGGGAATCGTCGCCGCAATCGCGAATGCTCTGGCCGCACACAACATCAATATCGACGCGCTGTTGCAAAGGCCTGGTTTCGACAAGGACGCTCTGCCCTTTGTGGTCACGCTTGAACATTGCGGAGCCGAGGAACTCGAAGCAGCCATGCGCGACATTCGCAAACTTGATTTTCTGGTCCACGCTCCACTGACTATGCCGATCCTTACGAGGGAGCTCTGATGCAACTCCGCTGCTTTGATGTAAACTGCGCGACCAAGCTCGACTTGCACGCACCCGTGCTGTCCTGTCCCAAATGCGATGAGTTGCTTGAAGTGGAGATCGATGCACCTGCGGTTTCTGCCGCCTCGCTGAAGGAACTGTGGAGCGAACGCCGCAAGTCTCGCGATCCCCGCGATATTAGCGGCGTATGGCGCTATCGCGAGTTTCTTCCCGACTACCCCGCGAACGAAATCGTGAGCCTCGGCGAGGGCAACACCCCGCTGGTACATGGACACAGAAGCGCCGCGTGGGCCGGAGTCTCCGATCTGCAATTCAAGCATCTGGGATGGAATCCGACAGGTTGCTTCAAGGATCTGGGGATGACCGTCGGCATGACCGAGGCAGTCCATACTGGGGCCACCGTTGTTGCCTGTGCCTCCACCGGGAACACTGCTGCATCGCTGGCGGCCTATGCGGCGCGAGCCGGCGTGACCGGACGCGTGTATCTTCCCGCCGGACAAGTCTCGCTGAACAAGCTCGCTCAGGCGCTCGATTTCGGCGCGGAGGTCGTCGAGATCGAAGGCAGCTTCGACGATGCTCTCAACACGCTGCTGGAGAAAACCGGCGACGGGATTTACTTCCTCAACTCCATCAATCCGTTTCGCATTGAGGGTCAGAAAACGACGATGTTCGAGTTGATGGATCAGCTCGACTGGAAAGCTCCCGACTACCTCGTTGTCCCCGGAGGCAATCTCGGCAACTCCGCTGCATTCGGCAAAGCCTTTGACGAGTTGTTGCGCTTCGGTTTCATCGAGAAGGCGCCGCGCATGATTGTTGTGCAGGCCGCAGGCGCCAATCCCTTCGCGCAGCTCTGGCGCGACAATGCAGACGAACTCTCGCCGGTGGAGGAACCCGAAACCATAGCGACCGCAATCCGTATAGGAAATCCACGCTCGTGGAGAAAGTCCCTGAGTGGAGTTCGCAAAACCGGAGGCCAGGTACTCGACGTGACCGATGATGAAATCGCGGAAGCGAAGGCGGTCATTGGGCTCGACGGTATCGGCTGTGAGCCAGCTTCGGCTGCTACGCTCGCCGGACTGCGCAAGCTTCGCGCCAGCAACAGCGTTCCCGCGGACGCGAGTGTCGTTGCAATTCTTACGGGCCACGTTTTGAAAGATACCAACTTCATCATCCGTGCTCATCAGCGGGAGGAAGCGCATGCCCACTCATAAAGACGAGATCGTCATACGCGTGCCCGGGTCCATTGCCAATCTCGGGCCAGGCTTCGATACACTCGCCGTTGCCGTTCAGCTCTACCTTACGCTGCACGTCCGCGTCATGCCAGGCGAAGACAGCTTGCATTTCGAGTTCTTGAATCAACGGCTCGATGGCGAGAACTATATTGAGCGTGCATTTCGGTTCATAGCCGCACGCCACAACGTCGCGATTCCCTGCCTTAATGTGCAGGTGGAAAGCGAAATCCCAATGAAGGGCGGCCTTGGTAGCAGCGCCGCCGCTACGGTGGCCGGTTTGCGATTGTTTGAAGCAGTATCCGGTCCTCTCGATGAGCAAGAACTGTTGACGACGGCGTGCGAGTTGGAGGGGCATCCCGATAACATCGCAGCAGCGCTTCTTGGTGGCTTGACTGTGAGTTGTGAAGTTCCGGGAGCATTGCGCGTACTGCGCGCCATCTGGCCAGAGTCGTTGGCCATCGTGGTTGTTACGCCCGAACAATACCTTGCCACGAAAACTTCGCGCGCCGTTCTGCCTAACATGATTTCGCGCGCCGATGCAATCTTCAACGTGCAGCGCGTCGCATTCCTGCTGGAAGCGCTACGCACCGCCGATTTTGCGCTCTTGCGCGAGGCTCTCGAAGATCGTCTGCACCAACCTCACCGCGCCGCAATCGTACCCGGGTTGCAGGAAGCTCTAGACCTGCGTCATCCCAGCCTGCTCGGAGTCTGCCTGAGTGGCGCCGGTCCTTCCATCGTTGCGCTGGCGCAACAGAACCTGGATGAAGTAAGTGAATTGCTGGCAAACATTTACATCCGTAGATCTATTCCCTTCCGCATTCGTACCTTGCAGGTACATCCCACCAACGCGCCGGGCAAGCTCCCCGGGCATTTACAAGCGCGCAGTTGTTGTGTGGAAAGTGCAAGCAGTTGGAAGAGCTAGCCGGAAATCATCCTTAGAGCGGTTTCAAAGTAGATGTGTCTGCCATCTGCTGAGAGGGTCATCCTTGAGCCGAAGGCGAAGGACCACAGCAATGCCCAAGTCTCCCGCGTGGCCTCAAGCTTTTCAGCCCGCCATCGATTCTTCTTTTCCTCGCTCCCGCGGGACATACCTTCCGTGAAACCGTTCTAAGACAACTCGTGCAAGAGAAGAAGGCAGCCCACAAGCCGCCTCTTCTTAACGCGAAAACATCCCGGCTCTACGCTCCTGCGGCCTTGGATGCGCTCAGGTACTGGTCCACATCGGCAGCGGCCTTGCGCCCTTCGGCAATCGCCCAAACCACCAGAGATTGTCCGCGACGCATGTCTCCGGCGGCAAAGACACCCTCTACCGAAGTCATGCCGCGCTCATTTGTGGCGACATTGCCGCGTCCGTCAAGCGTCACGCCAAACTGCTCCAGCATTCCATTCCGCACCGGCCCCGTGAAACCCATCGCCAGCAACACGAGGTCTGCTTCGATGACGGTTTCAGTTCCGGCAACTGGAGCAAACTGCGGAGGCGGGCCAACCTGAATCGCGTGCAAACGCTTAACATTTCCGTCGGCATCGCCCTCAAAATGGATTGTGTTCAGGCTCCACTCGCGGGTGCCGCCTTCCTCGTGCGAACTTTCAATGCGCAACTGCAGCGGCCACAGCGGCCACGGCGTCTGCTCGGAGCGCGTCTCCGGCGGCTTGGGCATGATCTCAAACTGCCGCACGTTCGCCGCACCCTGGCGCAAACTGGTGCCAAGACAATCCGCTCCTGTATCGCCGCCGCCGATGATGACAACTCTCTTTCCGGTCGCAAGTATCGAGCTCTCAGCAGGAACCATGTCACCTAGCACTCGATGTGTCTGCTGCGGCAGAAACTCCATGGCAAAGTGAATGCCCTTCAGCTCTCGTCCCGGAACATTCAAATCACGCGGAGCTTCCGATCCTCCCGCAAGCACAACAGCGTCGAACTGCTTGCGCAATTGCACCGCATCCACGTTTACACCAACATGCGCGTTGGTCACGAACTTCACACCCTCGGCTTCCATCTGTGCGATGCGACGATCGATTACATGCTTTTCAAGCTTGAAATTAGGAATACCGTAGCGCAACAGTCCGCCAATGCGGTCTGCCTTCTCATACACGGTAACGTCGTGACCGGCGCGACACAATTGCTGCGCAGCCGCCAACCCTGCTGGCCCCGAACCGATCACTGCAACCTTCTTGCCGGTCTTTTCCTGCGCTGGTTCGGGAAGAATCCAACCCTCTTCCCAACCGCGCTCCACAATTGTTTTTTCAATCTGCTTGATTGTCACCGGAGGCTGGTTGATTCCCAGCACGCAGGAAGCCTCGCAGGGCGCAGGACAGATGCGGCCCGTAAACTCCGGAAAGTTGTTGGTCGAATGCAGACGCCTGACGGCCTCTTCCCAGCGATCGTGATAGACGAGATCGTTCCAGTCGGGGATGTGATTATTCACCGGGCATCCCGTATGGCAGAAGGGCACGCCGCACTCCATGCAGCGCGCGCCTTGTTGCTGCACGCTGGAACGCGGGAACTCTTCGTAAATCTCGAACCAGTCCTTGACGCGTTCTTTCGGCGCGCGGCGCGTAGGCAGTGCTCTTTCAAATTCCATGAACCCCGTTGGCTTACCCACGCTGCACCTCCATGGCCGCAACGGCCGCCATCTCGCGGAATCCCGTGTATTGAGTTGTTCTGCGTTCCACTCCCAGCACCCTCTTCAACTCGTGAGGATAGACCTTTACGAAATGCGACAGCACAGATGTCCAGTTCGCCAGAATTCTCTTTGCCTGCGGACTACCCGTGCGCCGCGCGTGTTCCTCGACCAGCGCGGTAAGCACTCGCACGTCTTCTGCACCCATCAACGGTTCCAGATCGACCGATTCGAGATTGCAACTCTTCTCATGGAAGTCTCCGCGCTCGTCATACACATATGCGATACCGCCGCTCATGCCTGCCGCAAAGTTTCTACCGCACGGCCCGAGCACCACGACCACGCCCTTCGTCATGTATTCGCAGCCGTGATCGCCAACGCCTTCGACTACTGCGATGGCACCTGAGTTGCGGACCGCAAAGCGTTCTCCGGCGACTCCGCTGAAGTAGGCCTCGCCACTCGTCGCGCCATACAGAACCACGTTGCCGATGACGATGTTCTCCTCAGGACGGAAGCGTGATTCGCGCGGAGGATAGACAACGATGCGTCCGCCGGAGAGGCCCTTGCCAACGTAATCGTTGGCATCGCCCTCCAGGGACATCGTGATTCCCCTCGCAAGGAATGCGCCAAAGCTCTGTCCAGCCGAACCGTTGAACCTCAAACGAATCGTCTCGTCGGGCAGTCCGTCGGCTCCATAGCGCCGAGCTACTTCGCCACTCAACATCGTTCCCACCGTGCGATGTACGTTGTGAATCTTGAACGACACATCGACCGGCTTTGCTTCATCCAATGCAGGCTTCACAGCGCTCATCAGTTCGTGATCGAGCGCCTGTTCCAGTCCATGATCCTGTTTGTGAATGCAATGGCGCGCAACACGCGTCGGCACGGCCGGCGTGTAGAGGATCGTCGAGAGATCGATGCCCTTGGCCTTCCAGTGATCGCTCGCCAGTCTGGCTTCCAACCTATCGACACGTCCCACCATTGCGTCAAAGGTGCGGAATCCGAGGCGTGCCATGTACTCGCGAACCTGCTCGGCAAGGAAAAAGAAGAAATTGATAACGTGTTCGGGCTGCCCGGCAAATCGCGCACGCAACACAGGATCCTGCGTCGCAATTCCCACGGGACACGTGTTGAGATGGCACTTGCGCATCATAATGCACCCCATCGCAACCAGCGGCGTTGTGGCAAAGCCAAACTCTTCTGCTCCGAGCAGCGCGGCAATCACCACGTCACGCCCGGTCTGCAACTTGCCATCGGTCTGCACGCGAATACGGCTACGCAGATCGTTCAGCAGGAGCACCTGCTGCGCTTCGGCGAGTCCAAGCTCCCAGGGAATACCCGCGTGGCGGATCGAACTGAGAGGCGAAGCACCTGTGCCTCCGCTGTCGCCACTGATCAGCACCACGTCGGCATGTGCCTTCGCCACGCCTGCTGCCACCGTTCCCACGCCGACTTCAGAAACCAGCTTCACGCTGATGCGCGATTGAGGATTCACGTTCTTCAGGTCGTAGATGAGCTGCGCCAAATCTTCAATCGAGTAGATATCGTGGTGCGGCGGCGGAGAAATCAATGTGACTCCGGGCGTCGAGTGCCGCAGGCGCGCAATGACCTCATCCACCTTGTGCCCTGGCAGTTGCCCTCCTTCGCCAGGCTTTGCGCCTTGCGCCATCTTGATCTGCAACTCATCGGCATTCACAAGGTAATGCGCGGTTACGCCAAAGCGTGCGGAAGCTACCTGCTTTACCGAACTACGCCGCAAATCGCCGGTCTCGTCTGCCTGGAAGCGTGATGCATCTTCTCCACCCTCGCCGGTGTTGCTGCGGCCGCCGATACGGTTCATCGCAATTGCAAGCGTCTCGTGCGCTTCCTTGCTGATGGAGCCGTACGACATGGCGCCGGTCGCAAATCGCTTTACGATTTCTTTTGCCGACTCCACTTCTTCCAACGGTATCGGCTTATCCGAATCTTTCAACTTCAGCAACCCGCGCAGAGTACACAGTTGCCGGTTCTGTCCGTCGATAAGATCGGTATATTCCTTGAAGGTCTTTGCGTTTCCCTGCCGCACCGAATGTTGCAACTTGCTAATCGTCTGCGGATTCAGCAGGTGATACTCGCCATCGACGCGATGCCGGTAAGCGCCGCCAATTTCCAATTCCAGCTCCGACGACGTGCGCGGACGGAATCCATACTCGTGCCGCATCACCGATTCGCGCGCGATAACCTCCAGTCCGACTCCCTCAATGCGGGAGACGGTTCCGGAGAAATATTCCTTCACCAGTGCCTTGCTCAGGCCGATAGCTTCAAAAACCTGCGCGCCGCGATAGCTCTGCAGCGTGGAGATACCCATTTTCGAGAAGGTTTTCAGCAGCCCCTTGTCGATGGCTTTGATGAAGTTCTTCACCGCTTTCTCAGCCGTCACTTCATCCGGCAGCAGACCGCGCGAAACCATATCCTCCAGCGTCTCAATGGCCAGATACGGATTCACCGCGCTTGCTCCGTACCCGATCAGCAGCGCGAAGTGCATCACCTCGCGTGGTTCGCCGCTCTCAACGATCAACGCGATTTTGGTACGCGATCCTTCCTTCACCAGGTGATTGTGGACCGCGGCAAGAGCCAGCAACGACGGAATCGGCGCGTATTCCTTATCAATGCCACGATCGGAGAGAATCAGCAGCGTGTAACCCGACTCCACGGCGAGCGATGCGCGACGGCACAGACTGTCGAGCCCGCGCTTCAGTCCCATTCCGTCTTCCTCCACTCGGAACGCAGCCGACAGCGTCGTCGCCAACAGATCGCCACTTGAAACACGGCGCAGCTTTTCCAGGTCGCGATTCGTCAGGACCGGCTGCGGCAGCTTTAGTGTGTGGCAATTCAGCGGAGTTTCATCAAGGATGTTGCGCTCGGTTCCAATGTAGCTGGTGAGCGACATCAGCAGGTCTTCGCGAATCGGGTCGATAGGCGGATTCGTAACCTGCGCAAAGAGCTGTTTGAAGTAGTTGAACAGAATCTGCGGACGATCCGAAAGGCAAGCCAACGGCGTATCGCTGCCCATCGAGCCCGTGGGCTCTTCGCCGTTGCGGGCCATCGGTTCCAGGATGATTTTGATGTCTTCTTCCGTGTAGCCGAAGACGCGTTGACGAGCGATGATTGTTTCGTGACTGGGGCCGTGAACTCGCGTCGGCTCGGGCAGATGTTCCAGCGTGATCTGGTTTTCCTTGATCCACTCTGCATAGGGCTGCCGCGAGGCGAGTTGCGCTTTGATCTCCTCGTCGCTAACGATACGACCGGCAACCGTATCTACCAGGAACATGCGTCCCGGCTGCAGACGGCCTTTGTACTTCACGCGCTCCGGCGAAAACTCCAGCACTCCAGCCTCGGATGAAAGCACAACCAGGTCATCAGTAGTTACAACATAACGCCCCGGACGCAACCCGTTGCGGTCCAGCGTTGCGCCAATCACGCGGCCATCAGTAAAGGCCATCGATGCCGGTCCATCCCACGGCTCCATCAGAGACGCATGGTATTCGTAAAAAGCACGTTTCGCGGGGTCCATGTGAGGATTGCGCGACCAGGCTTCCGGAATCAGCATGGCCATCACGTGCGGCAGTTCGCGGCCCGAGTGCAGCAGCAACTCCACCGCATTGTCGAACGAAGCAGAATCACTGCCTCCGGGCGTAATCACCGGAAATATCTTTTTCAGATCGTCGCCAAACAGCGGAGACTCCAGCAGATTCTGGCGTGCATTCATCCAGATCACGTTGCCCTTAACGGTGTTGATTTCGCCGTTGTGCGCGACGTGGCGATAAGGATGCGACAGCGGCCAGCTCGGAAAAGTATTGGTGGAGAAGCGCTGGTGAACCAGGCACAGCGCGCTGGTCACAAGTGGGTCGCTCAACTCCGGATAGAACTTTGTGATCTGGGGGGCGAGCAGCAGACCTTTGTAAACGATAGTTCGACATGAAAGCGAGGGAATGTAGAAGTTGCTACGGCCTTCGATGTCAGAGTGCGCAATTTCATTTTCGATTCGCCGCCGCACCACGTAAAGCTTTCGTTCAAAATCGGTTTCCTTCAACGGCTCCAGTGTCTTCAGAAATATTTGCTCGATGTAAGGCTGCGAGCCCCGAGCGACACGGCCGATTGCGGTTCCGTCCACCGGCGTATCGCGCCAACCCATCACCTCAAAACCCTCTTCCTGGATGATCTTCTCTACAACACCTTCGCACTGCAGCCGTTCCAGCTTTCCAACCGGCAAGAAAACCATGCCCACCGCATAGCTGCCCGGTTCGGGCAACTCCATTCCCAACGTAGAGCATTCGCGAACAAAGAAATCGTGTGGAATCTGAATCAGCACGCCTGCGCCGTCGCCTGTTTCGGGATCGCATCCGCAAGCTCCTCGGTGCTCCAGATGCGTGAGCACCTCAATCCCCTTCTCCACAATCGAGTGGCTCTTCTCGCCGCGTATGCTGGCAACGAATCCAAGACCGCACGCATCGTGTTCGTTCGCCGGGTCATACAAACCCTGTGCTGGCGGCAATCCACTCGCGTGCATCTGCTGATGATCCTCGTCGTGCCCTTCTTTGTTCTCTCGCATTGCTCTCCCGTTGCGCTTGCCAAGCGCGTCTTCAGCTGGAAACAACTGCCTAAAACACGAAGCCCGCCAAATTTGTGGTTGGCGGGTGAGTAGTGCTCGGGCTGTTTAAAGATTGCCTTCTGCTATCCCCCGCTAACGGTGGTAATTCGCTTGGGTACGCCAATTGTGCGTACGTCAAGCGACACCGGTGTTGTGTGCGGGGCTGTAGCTGTAAGAATCATAATTGATAACCGAGATTAGCCGAGAATTGCCCGAGAGTCAACGGCTGGGCTCACATAATCAGGCAGTTTTGTGGCGAGACCAGGCGCGCAGATCGTGTTTTAACGGAACTCACACCCTCATCTGCAAAGAACCGTGTTAGCAAAGATGGTACACGAGCTACGCCAAGCCAGCCGCTATCATTCTTATTCTTAGTCACTTGAGCCGCATTCGATGCGGCCTGCGGCTCTCCGGTCCAGGGCCAACCAGGAATACTGGATCAGATCACAACACATTGTGATACTATGCAGACAGTATCTCGCGAGTTGGATGCGCGATTCTGAGTTGACCCCGCCTAGAAACACTGCGATTCGATCTCAAAATCTCCTCCCGACAGAAATTGCAGGATATGTGTTTACGCGCGCACACATCCGACTCGCGCGCCTAGTATAGAGAGAAGAAGAAAACCATAGAATGAGTACATTTCAAGAAATGCCGCTCCAGGCGCAACTAAAACAGGCGCTTGCGGCAAAGAACTTTGTAAACCCCACCCCAGTTCAGATTCAGGCGATTCCGCCGGCACTCGAAGGCAAAGACGTGATTGCGACAGCGCAGACCGGTACCGGTAAAACGCTGGCCTTCCTGATCCCCGTGATGGAAATGCTGGCCGTAACGCCAGCGGGAAAAATCAATGCGCTTGTGCTTGTGCCCACGCGCGAACTCGCCATCCAGGTACACGAGCAGTACGAAGCACTGCGTTCCAAGAAAGTTCCGCCGGCCGCGTTGGTCATCGGCGGATTGAGTGAGAAAGTTCAGATCCGCGCATTGCGCGCGGGAGCCCGGATGGTCGTGGCGACTCCAGGACGCCTGGAAGATTACATGCGCCGCCGCATCGTCGATTTGCGCAATGTTGACGTGCTGGTAATGGACGAAGTGGACCGCATGCTGGACATGGGCTTCTTGCCCGCTATCCAGCGTATCCTGGGCGCATTGCCCGTCGAGCGCCAGACCCTTTGCTTCTCGGCAACCCTTGAGAAGTCGGTTCACGGACTGCTTCAGAAATGCACACACGCTGCCGTCCGCATCTCTTTGGGGAACGTCCTCAAGCCGGCGGAATCTGTTCTATTGCAGGCCTATGAAGTACCGGCCATGCAAAAGGGCAACGTGCTTCGCGAACTGCTCTATGCCGAAGAAGGCAAGACGCTGATCTTCGCCCGCACGAAACGCGGCACGGAACGTCTAGCCAAGGATCTGATGCGCGACGGATTCGCCGCGTCGATGATCCACGGCGACCGTACTCAGAGCCAGCGTTCGGCTGCTCTGGCAGGCTTTGAAGCTGGCCGATTCCAGGTGCTCGTAGCCACTGACGTTGCCGCCCGTGGCATCCATGTGGGCGATGTTGCCCATGTCGTCAATTACGATCTTCCCGCAATTGCAGAAGACTTTATCCATCGTGTGGGCCGCACTGGCCGTGCCGGACATTCCGGCCGCGCAACAACGATCGTTAGCGGTGCTGAAATGATCGAACTACGCCGCTTTGAACGCACGCTCAAGCTGCGTATCGAGCGCAAGGAACTGAGCAAGATGCGTAAGGCTTTGCCTGCGGAGATGCCAATTCCGATCACGCACATGAGGAAGAACACAAACACGTTGAAATCGCGCACGCTGAATAGCCTGCCGGGCGAGATCTTCGCGTAAGAGTTTCTGTTATCGGGGAGGAGGCGGGATTACTCCCGCCGTCCTTCCATACCACCGGACCGTCCGGTATCCGGCGATTCCTGTCCCAAGGCAAGACGCGAGACCTTCCCTGCATATACCCGCCGAATCTACGTCCTCTCCGAAGTAGCCACCATAGCTACTCCAGTTGCGCTTACGCGCAACGCGCCATGCCTGACCTACCCCAAAAAAGCGGCCGAGAAGGCCGCCACAGAGTGTTGAGAGCTAAAACCCTTTTAGTGCGAAACAGCCTGGAAAAGATCGCTCTTCAATAAGGCCTGGAACTTGCTGTCGTCCGCCCTGAACTTAACCGTCAGGCGACCGCTATCGGAATCCACTGCCATGCTGTCCATTGCATTCTTCTCCACCGCCGTGCCCGCGGCCTTCTTGTAGAGCATTCCGGCCTTCATCAGCGCCGAGAGCGTGCCAGCCGTAAAGGAGTCGGAGGTCTGGACATTCAGGCCGAAATCAACGCCGTGCTGCAAATCGAGGCTGTAGTGCGATCCGAGCAAGCGCTTCCTAATCGCATCGAAATCGGCAAGGGCCGCGGCTTCGCCGAGAGCCGAACGCATCATGTTCTGGGTACCCTGCTGATCGAGCACACTCCACACGGGACCAGATTCCGCTTCGCCAATCATCTGCATGACTTCAGGGGTTGACGCCACACCACGAGTGTCGCCGTTTCTGACGTCCAATCCATCCTTTACTGCGCTGGACTCGCCGAACAACATCGTGTTGTCGTCAAGGAATGTCATGATGAAGCCGCCACCAGCAGACCACAGATCGGAATCGTGATACTTCTCGCTCTTCAGTTTCTTCACTCTGAATCGCGCCAGCACCCTTTTCGGCTCAAATTGTCCAGTTGCCACACCAAAATTCCGCAATGCACCCTTCCCACTACGGTAGGCGACAAACGTCAACTGCTCTACGTCCGCATCCGGATTCACGCCCATGCCACGCAGCGATGTCTCAAATGCTTTGAGATTGTCAGGCAGAACGCGATTCTTCAAGGCCATGCCACTCGACGAGTTGCGCAGAACGCGGTAGTCCACCGATATGACCTGCTGAATCTGCGCCGGGAGCACAGTTCGCGTATTCGTTCCAAGCGGTGCCGCCAAAACGCCCGTGCTAAGAGCACAAGACAAAAATAGTGCAATTAAAATACTCTTCATGCTAATGATTGTACCCCCGTCTACCTGAACCCAACACTTAGTCAAAAGTCGCAGTTTTGATCTAAGGTTGGTGAGTACCGCGATTCCGAAGTGCGGCGACCCGTGCGCGAGCCTCCGCTAAAAATTCAGTTTCCATTCCTGCCTCAAATGAATCGAGATTGATCTCAACGTTAGCCAGTGCTCCTTCGATCGCCGCCCGCGCCAGAGCCGAAGCCACAGTCAGATCGCTGGCCATCCTCGGATTCGTTTTAGCCCTCAACGCTGTGGCAAGAGCATCCACCTCAGCAGCGCACTCGGCTGCGCGCAAAGGGACACTGCAAGCTCCGCGCAAGGCTGCCGTTACCGATTCACCCGATGCCTGGGACTGCTCCGGAGAGGCTTGCTTCTGCGTCTTGTAGGCCAGCATCACCGCTTCATAGGAGGCAGCGTCGGCGTCAATCGCTGCCTTCAGTTCCTCACGTAACACCTCCAGCCGCGCCAAGGCCACCGTCAACTCACCGTCGAACTGCGCGTACGGCTTCTTGCCGCGCGACATTCCGGCGACCATCGTCACCAGCCCTGCCGCCATCGCTCCGGCTGCCGCCGATGCGCTTCCGCCTCCCGGCACCGCCGTAGGAGCCGCGAGTTGCTCGATGAATGGCTCAACCCCCGCACGCAATCCGCCGACGGCTGCTTTCCCGCTGATAACCGCGGCCAGGCGGTTTTCCAAAATCAGCGACGAATCGAAGTTTTCGACCTGCAGAAACCATTCCGCAGCGTTCTCCAGCGCACGCTTCGGCACCAGGCCCACGATTTCGCTGGACTGTACCGCCACGCCGTAACGCGCCGCTTCCCGCTTCACGAACTCGAAGACACGCGCCATCGGAGTCAGGTCCGTGTCGGTCAGATTCATGGAAACCTGTGCCTGCCCGCGCACCTCGACGCCCATTCCCTTCACTGCCCGGAATCCGCCGCTCGAGAAGCGAACGGCCTTGGCAATCTTCTTCGCAATCTCCACGTCCTTGGTCTGGAGATACACGTTGTAGGCCACAAGAAATTTGCGTGCGCCAATCACCACGGCACCCGCCGTCGCGTGGCAGCACGGATCGCCGACATCCGGACGCCGCGACTCCAGCGTGAGTATCTCCTCGCGTATCACTTCAAACTGTCCGCGACGAATATTCTCAAGGTTCACGCGTTCCGCTCGGGTAGCAGCGGCCTCGTACAGATACACGGGCACCCTGTAACGCTGCCAAACCTGCTGTCCCAGTTCGCGCGCCATTTGCACGCAATCTTCCAGGGTCGCGCCCTCGATCGGAATAAACGGCACCACATCGGTTGCGCCCAGGCGCGGATGCGCCCCGCGCTGCACGTTCAGGTCTATTAACTCCGTCGCCTTGCCAATACCGGCCAGCACTGCTGCCATCAACGGCTCTCGCTCGCCCACCAGAGTAACGACCGAGCGATTGTGGTCCGCGTCCATTTCGTAGTCCAGCAGATATACGCCGTCGCGCTTCATCGAGTTGACGATGGCGTCCACGCGGGACTTGTCGCGTCCCTCTGAAAAATTTGGTACACACTCAATCAGCGCCATAATTGCGCCTCCGCGCTCACTGCTTCCACCAGTTGTAGCCAATTGAAAACTGCAGGCTGGCATTCACTCCCGGATTATGCCTCCCCAGGGAGGCATTCGAGAGGTGTGTTGCCCGTACATCCCAATTCACTGAGCGTCTCGGCCTGATGAAGTAATTCATGCCGACTCCTGCGCCAGTAACGAAATTGATCTTTGATGTGTCACCTGGCGGAACATGGTCTGTACTCCACAGCACTCCGCCTTGCGTCAGGAAATACGGAACCGCCTTTTTGCCTGCGGTAAAGTTCCACTTCATGATGAGGGGATTGATGCCCAGGCTATATACGTTCTTGTACCCACTCCACAGAACATAATCGAGCGGCATAATTTCCGAATCCACTTCGAACGTGCCGCGCAGAGCGCCTTTCCCGAGTTCGCCAGTCATGACGCGTCCGGCCCGAACACCTGCGCGAATGAATTGCACATTGGTGCGATCAATCAAACCCGTTCCGCCGCTGGCCAACACGCCGAAATTCCAGTGTTCGCGCCTTATGGCCGCCGCATCGTCGGTCGCCTGGGCCATGGCCGCAACCGTGCCGAAAATCAGCAGCGCGAGAAATGCAAGTCGAGACGATTTCATAGTTGAAGGTTTACCTCGAATACGGTAACAGGCCACCAACCCTGCTTCCAAGTCAAAAGGAAAGGGCCGCCCGTGAGCGGCCCTTTCCTGATTCAGTTTGAGGTGCGGTTAGCCTGCTACTTCTTCCAAGTCCTTCTGGTCGATGTCGGCATTCGAGTAGACGTTCTGCACGTCATCGTAGTCCTCAAAGGCTTCCATCATTCGGACCATGGTACGAGCCTGCTGCCCTTCCAACTTGATGTAATTCGCCGGAACCATGCCCAGTTCGCTGTGCTCCGGGGTTACGCCGGAGGCCTTCACGGCTTCCAGTACGGCCTCGTAGGCAGAGGGTTCGGTTACGATCTCCCAACTATCTTCTTCGTCCCTCAGATCGTCGGCGCCATTTTCCAGCACGATGTTCATCAGGTCATCTTCCTTGGCGTCAGACTTCGCCACCAGGATCGTGCCCTTCTTGCTGAACAAGTGCGCAACCGACCCCGCGGAGCCCATGTTGCCGCCGTTCTTGCCGAAGATGTGACGAATATCGCTGACCGTGCGGTTGCGATTATCCGTTGACGTTTCGACCAGGACTGCCACGCCGCCAGGCCCGTAGCCTTCGAAGGTGATCTCTTCGTAGGTCACGCCGGGTAATTCGCCGGTGCCGCGTTGAATGGCGCGCTTAATATTGTCCTGCGGCATGTTTTCGGCCTTTGCCGCAGCAACTGCCGTGCGCAATCTAGGATTTTTCTCAGGATCGCCGCCACCCTTGGCAGCCATCGTGATTTCCTTGATCAGGCGGGTGAAAATCTTGCCGCGCTTAGCATCCAGCGCGCCCTTTTTGTGCTTGATTGTGGCCCATTTTGAGTGGCCAGACATGCCAACCTCGTAAATTGTGTGATTTCTGGAAAAATAGCTCTTAGGTCTTGCCCTATCCAGCCATGAGGGCATACCACTACCGCTCGAACGCTCGGTAACGCCTGAGTATATCACGCGGCGCAGATGCACATCTTCAGCCACATGAGCACCCGTTTCAGCCCGGAATCCACCAACTTAGGTTGTAGTTAACGTGTGCTCAGTCGGAGCCTCCCGCAACCTCGCCGCCGCATCTTCCGGCATCACCGCCGAGCGGTAAGCTTCCTTGAACGAATACGATTTCTGCCGTTCCTGCAGGATTGGCAAAATCTCGATGTGCCAGTGGTAATCGTCGTCGATTGTGCGCCAGTAATTCAGCACCTTGGACTGATGCTGCGTGTTTGGCGCCGTATGCACCACAAGATGAAAGCTGTCGGTAATCGAGCGAATCCGGTTCAACATGCGACGCAACAGCGAAGCACAATCGCGCAGTGCCCCCGGTCGTGAGTTGGCCGTGCGTTCAAAGTGAGCGCTGTGGACGGCAGGGATAATCCAGGTCTCAAACGGCGCGCGCGAGGCAAACGGGCAGCACGCAACGTAGTCGCCGCGAACCTCCACGATTCGTTCGCGCTGATGCAACTCCTGGGTCAGAATGTCACAAAAGACGCAGCGCTCTTTTTGCGCATAGTGCTCGCGGGCCGAGCGCAATTCATAGAGCACACGCCGTGGCACATAGGTCGTTGCCACCATCTGCGACGTGGGATGGTCGAACTCTTGCCCACTCAACGAACCGAAGTCCTTGAAAATGCTAACGTACTTGAACCGGTGATCGTGCTTCAAATCTTCCAGCCGACGCGCACAGAGCAGCAAGAATTGTTCAATCTCCGCATCCGAAGCGGTCCAGAGCTGGCGATCATGCCGGGCATTTTCCACGATAACCTCGTGCGCGCCAACAGAGCGCATCACATCGTAAAGCCCCACCCCTCGCCGCCCCGGGTCGCCCTCCACGTGGTACAGCGGTTGCGGATGCACCACAGCCCGAGCCGCCCATGGTCCGTAGTTCACCGATGCCATCGAGGAAATCACCTGCGGCTGTTGCGGCGACTCAGGGCAAAATGGGCAAACCTGCTGCAAATTCCGCCCCTGCGACGGCTGATCTCCCATAACCACCCAGGAGCGCGTGATTGGATCCTTCCGAAGTTCCATTGCGATAGCAAACCACTACCAAGCCCCAGAGTCAAATACTCGCTCCAGATGGCGCGCTTTCCAGCCTCGTGCGCTCTCATCGGCAGTACCACGGCCGCAATCAGAATTGGCCCGAACTAGGAAGAACACGGCTCTGCTATACTCGCCATTTTGAGACCACAATTTCCTAATGAGTGAAGCCTCCACACCGCTAATGCGGCAGCACGCCGCAATCAAGAAAGAGCATCCCACCGCGCTTCTTTTCTTTCGCGTGGGCGATTTCTATGAGCTCTTCCTCGAAGACGCCGTCACCGCCGCGCGAGAACTCCAGATCACGCTTACCTCGCGCCAGAAAGTCGATGGCGTTGCTCTGCCCATGTGCGGAGTTCCCTATCATGCCGCTGAGGGATACATTTCCAAGCTCATCCGCAAGGGATACAAGGTCGCCATCTGCGATCAGGTGGAGGACCCGAAACTCACGAAAAAGCTGGTGCGCCGCGAAGTTACTCGCGTTGTCACCCCCGGAACCGCCGCCGATTCGCAGCTTGGTTCGGAGGAGAACAATTTTCTCTGCTCCGTCGCCCGTCACAACAGCGCCCAGGGATTTACGTTAGGTTTTGCTGCGCTCGATCTCTCTACTGGGGAATTCCGCACTACAGAGTTCAGCGGTCCAGAGGCAGACCGCCGCGTTGCCGACGAGTTGCAGACGCTGCGCCCGCGCGAGCTTCTCTTTGCCGCATCGCTTCCTCTCTTCCAGTCTGCCTCACCGCAGCCAAGTTTCTCCGCCGCTGCAGCTCCGGCGCCCGCTCCTACCGCCGCGCCGCGCATAGCCTCCACTGAACTTGCGCCTTTTGCGCGTTGGAGCGAAACTCCTCTTGAGGACTGGATATTTGCCTCAGACTACGCCATTCCCCTGGTCGAGAATCACTTCGGCGTGCTGTCGCTCGAAGGCTTTGGCCTGGCCAATCACAACGCCGCAGCTTGCGCCGCTGGAGCCATTCTCCATTACGTGCGCCAGACACAGCGCGGATCGCTTGACCATGTCGACCGCATCAGTTACTACGAGCGTCAGGATTGCCTCATCCTCGACGCGGTCACCGTTCGCAACCTTGAGTTGATCGAGCCGCTCTTTTCTGGATCGGGAGACACCGTCACACTCTTCCGCGCCCTCGACCACACCCTGACGCCGATGGGGAAGCGCCTGTTACGCGCCTGGATGCTGCGCCCCTCTATCGACATCGCAGAAATAGAACAGCGCCTTGACGCTGTCTCTGCAGCGCTCGGCCAAATCATCCATCGCGAGGAGTTACGCCGCGGCCTCGATGGAATCCTCGACATCGAACGGCTTCTCAGCCGCATTGCGCTGGAGACGGCGAACCCGCGGGACATTCTCGCCCTCGCCGCGTCACTGGCAAAGCTACCAATCGTCCACCAGGCGTTGCGGCACTTCCCTTCCGCGCGCTTCACCGCCTTGCAGGATTTGCTCGACCAGCTTACTGATGTTCGTGATCGCATCGAGCGCACGATTCTTCCCGAGCCTCCCATCACGCTCAACGATGGTGGAGTGATCCAGAGCGGACTCGATCCCCAACTCGACGAATTGCGCGACATCAGCCGCAACAGCAAGCGCTACATCGCGCAAATCGAGCAGCGCGAACGCGAGCGCACCGGCATCAACTCGCTGAAGGTCAAGTTCAATAACGTCTTCGGCTTTTACATCGAGATCAGTAACTCAAACCTGCAACATGCTCCCGCCGACTACCAGCGCAAGCAGACTCTGGTCAACGCCGAACGCTTCACCACTCCGGAGTTGAAGGAATACGAAACCAAGGTTCTCGACGCCGAAGAGAAAATCGTCGAAATCGAACGCCGCCTATTCGCCGAGCTGCGTTTGGCCATCGCCGCCGAATCGCGCCGCATTCGTCAAAGTGCGCTGGCCCTGGCGGAGATAGACGTTCTGCTCTCGTTCGCTCACCTGGCCGCCTTGCGCAACTACTGCCGTCCTCAGTTGGACGACAGCGCGCAAATGCTCGAAATCCTCGAAGGCCGGCATCCCGTCATCGAGCAGCCCGAACTTACCGGCTCCAACGACCGCTTCGTCCCCAACGATCTCTATCTCGACGCGACCAAGCAATCGATCCTGCTCATCACCGGGCCCAACATGGGCGGCAAATCCACCTACCTGCGCCAGACCGCGCTCATCGTGCTGATGGCGCAGATGGGCTCATTCGTACCCGCCACCCGGGCCCGCCTCTCCACGGTTGATCGCATCTTCACCCGCATTGGAGCCTCTGACAACCTCGCGCGTGGCCGCTCAACCTTCATGGTCGAGATGACAGAGACCGCCGCCATTCTCAACACCGCCACCTCGCGTTCACTCATCCTGCTCGACGAGATCGGACGTGGCACCGCTACCTACGATGGACTCGCGATTGCCTGGGCCGTCGTCGAGTTCATCCATGAGCGCAGCCGCGCCAAGACGCTCTTTGCCACCCACTACCACGAGCTCACGGAACTCGAAACGCTGTTCGATTCGGTAAAGAACTACCACGTCAGTGTGAAGGAAACCGGCGGAAACATCGTCTTCCTCCGCAAGGTATCGCCCGGAGCCGCCGACAAGAGCTACGGCATCGAGGTCGCCAAGCTCGCGGGCCTCCCCGCCGACGTAATCTCCCGCGCCCGCGAAGTGCTGCATCAGCACGAAAACGCGGAGCACACGGCCACGACCCAACTGTCTCCCAAGCCGGACAAATCCGGCCCCGTACAGTTGACGATCTTCACCCCTGTCTCAAACACGGTGCTGGACCGTCTCCGCGAAGCCGACCTCGACGCCCTCAGCCCGCGCGAGGCGATGAATCTGTTGTACGAGTTAAAAAAGCAGGTGGATTGATTTGGAAAAGATTACAGAGCGACTTTACAGATCGGATTTTTGACTTTCGGGTCATCCTGAGCAACGCGAAGGACCCCAGCACCGATGGAAGTTGTGATGCCGCTCCAAGCTTTCTAACCGCCAACCAAGCGTTCAACCATTTGCTTGCACACGCGTCTTCTCCCGTGCTCTCATCTCGATCATGAAGGGAAGATAGAACTCGATCAAGTGACCTTGGGCGGCATCGGCAATATGAGCCTAGCTGGGGTCCTTCGCTTGCGCTCAAGACGATCCCAAAAGAAAACTAGTTCTTCGCCAGCCTCATATACTCGCTCACCGTCACAAACCGATATCCCTTCGCCTTCAACGCCGTGATCAGTTCCGGCAATTGAGCAGTTGTTGTCGTCAGTTCATGAAACGCCAGCACGTGCGTGTATACGCCCTTTTTCTCGCGCTGCTCAATGGTCTTTACTACGGATTGCGCAAGTGACGGTTTCGGGCAGCCTGCTCCGCGGCCCGCGCAGAGGTAGTCGAGCGAATTGATATCGCGCAGCGCCACCGGGTTCTGGCTAGAGATAGTCAAGATGCGGAAGCCGCGTTTTTCCAGATCCTTCCGCGCATCGTCCGTCAGGTCCCAATCCGGAGGGCGCAACCACTGTGGCTTAGAACCCGTGACACCCTTCACCGCTTCGGCCCCGCGCTCCACGTCGCCCACGACCCATGCTTCGCCTTTTTTCTTCTCGGCCATGCGCAGGTCGGCGTGGCTATAGGTGTGGTTCTCGATCTCATGCCCGCGCCTCAACACATCATGCGCGGCATCCAGGCAGGTCACGCCGATGTTGGTCTCATGCGGAGTCTCCCCCCATGTCTTCGGCGTCAATCTCCAGCCCATGTAAAAAAATGTGGCCTTCACACCATTTCGATCCAACACGTCGAGCATCCCCGGAGCCGCGCCCGTCTGCTTCACTCCATAAAGGACATAAGGCCGAGGCCCATCGTCAAACGTCAACGCGATCAGTTTTTCGGCGGCAAACCCCGGTACGGAAAACATCGCCAGTAACAGCAGAAGGACAAATCGTTTCGACATATTCACCATCTCTGCCGCAATGATAAGTCCGTTTGCTTCCGCGCGAACTAAGCGATTCGCATCAAATTTGCCGATTCCGATCCTGAATTGCTGTCGGCCTGTCTAGTCTTCTACACTCCTCGCATGTCATCTCTGCAAGCTAAAGGAGTCCTCTTCGATCTGGACGGCGTGCTCATCGACAGCACTGCCGGAGTCACCCGCGTGTGGCGGGATTGGGCAACTCGTCATGGGCTCGATCCCGACCGCACCGCCCACACCGCCCACGGACGCCGCGCCATCGACACCGTTCGCCTGCTCGCGCCGCAACTCGATGCCGAAGCCGAGCTCAAGGACCTGGAGTTTCGCGAGATTGCCGAGTCATACGATGTCGTCGTCTTTTCGGGAGCCGCCCGACTCCTCGCATCCTTGCCCACGCATCGCTGGGCCATTGTGACCAGCGGCACGCGCGACCTTGCGAGCCATCGTCTGGAAGTCGCCGGTCTTCCGATTCCCGAATTGATGATTACCGGAAGCGATATCCGGCACGGCAAACCTCATCCGGAGCCTTATCAGCGCGGTGCTGCTCTGCTCGGCCTCCCTACCGCCGATTGCGCTGCCGTGGAAGACGCACCGAATGGAATCCGCTCTGCCCTGGACGCCGGAATGCCTGTTCTTGGGCTGCCCACCACGTATACCGTGGACGAATTACGCGAAGCTACGGCTTTGCTGCCGAACCTTGCTGCTCTACATGCGACGATTGTGGGCGACTTCATTCGCCTAAGCTGGTAAATTGATTGTGTTTGCTGTGTTGGTCCTCAGAATTGACATGGCCGCAACGCAACAGGCACACTTACGCATCGTTGTTGGACTCGTTTTTTCTTAATCCAAACAGGCACGATGGATGAACGTCACGCGATGAACGCACCCAGGGTCTCTTACACGCTCGAATCCACTCTGGCGAGTGTAAACAAGGCCGAGCAAGCCGCCACGGAGGTCGCCGCCAAGTCCGGGTTTGACGAGGACGAAAGCGGACGAATCGCCATGGCTGTTCGCGAAGCTGCCGTAAATGCAGTTCTGCACGGAAACCGTTACGACCCAAACAAACGCGTGACTGTCTCCTTCGAGAGCACTCCCGCGAAGCTGACGGTATCGGTACGCGACGAAGGGCCGGGGCTTGATCCAGCCACGCTTCCTGATCCTCTAGCCCCCGAAAACCTGCTCAAGCAATCGGGACGCGGGATTTTTCTTATCCGGGCATTCATGGACGAAATCAGTTTTCGTACCTTGTCTCCCGGAACCGAAATCACCATGATCAAATTCGTCCGCGGTCCGGGCCGCGACGGCAATAAGGAGGCTAACCAGTGACGATGAAAGCAAGCTCGCGACAAGTAGACGGTGTCACGATCGTCGATCTGAGTGGGCGTATCACACTCGGCGAGGGCAGTGTCGTTCTGCGCGATACGGTGAAGAAGCTTTCCACTCAGGGACACAAGAAGATTCTCCTGAACCTCGGCGACGTCAGCTACATTGACAGCTCCGGGATCGGCGAACTCGTTAGCGCTTTCACCAGCGTTCGGAATGCCGGTGGCGAACTCAAACTGCTGAACCTCACCAAGAAGGTTCACGATCTCCTTCAGATCACAAAGCTCTACACCGTATTTGATATCCAGGATGACGAAGCTTCAGCTATCAGCGCCTTCGGTCGCTAGATAGCGTTCTGGCAAGCATTGCAACAGCAGGGCGCTCACTGAGTCGCCCTGCTTTATTCGCCAGACTGGACACGCCGCCCACATCGCCTCACAATAGCTCTCATGTCCCGCATACCGACCATTGCCTACGAACAAGCCGATTCCTCCGCCAAAGAGATCTTCGATCATTACAAACAAGAGCGCGGCAATGTGCCCAACATGTTTCGCACCGTCGCCCATCGTCCGGAGATTCTCCGCACCATGATCGCGCACTTTCGCGCCGTTATGGAGACCGGCACCGTCGGCGCAAAGCTCAAGGAACTGGTCATCGTTCGTACCTCGCAGATCAACAACTGCGAATACTGTCTCAACTCTCACACTCAGCTCGCGCATCGCCATGGCTGGAGCGAGGAACAGATTGCCGACCTCGCCAACTTCCGCATCCGCGCCGATTTTGGCGAACGAGAAAAGGCTGCCCTCGAATTGGCCGAGCGCGAGACCCTCGATTCAAATGGAATTGACGACGCATTCTGGGCAAAGCTTCGCCAACACTTCGATGAAGGCGAAATCATCGAACTCGCTGCCGCCATCGGGCTGTTCAACTATTTCAACCGGTTCAACAATTCGCTGAAGATGGAGCCCACGAGGTGAGGTTGCGCGGTTTCATCTGGGCCGCGCTGCTCTATGCGGCCTCCGCCTTTGGGCGGCAGGATTCGAACCCTGCCGCCGCCGCTAATACCGTCGCCCCACAAGCACCGAACGCCGGCTCAAAGGCAGAGATGCCGATCACTAATGTTCGGGTCGAGTGCGTTGATCCGTCGCGTGCCTTTGAGCTGATTGATAAATACGGCTGCATAGCGGGAAGGGTTTCTCGCGTTAGCTCACAGAAGAACGGCAACACTCACATCAGTCTCATCCAGTTGCACAGTGATGAGAAATTCCGCGTCGTCATTTTCGCCGAAGATCGCGACAAAGTAGGTGACCTCTCCTACCTGCACGGAAGGGTTGTCGTGTTCTTGGGCGATGTCACGAGCCATCGCGGTCAGCCTGAGCTCATCGTGAAAAACCGCGAGCAACTCCGTGTTACCGCAGGCAATCCGCCTCCAGAGTTCGACGCAAGCCGCACTAAAGGGAAAAGCACCGGGCAGGCATTACATAACTCACGCACCCGCGCCTGGTAGCGATCCCAACTTGGAGCGCCTTTAAACTACGAGCCCTTTTTCAACTCATCCAGCGGATAGAACGTCCCTCGCCATTCCACGCCACCGTGCAGCAGCGTCAACACCGTTGACCGAAACAGTGCAAATACCATCAGAACGCTCGCGGCGGGATGTAGCAGAACATAGCCGATGCTGATCTTCGTACGCCGCCCCATCGCCACATAAATCGCCAGTAGTGAGCCGAGCGCGACAGCATACCCGGCGCGCGCCCAACCGGTTGCAAAAGCGGTCCCGAGCCACGGACCAAGATGCAGCCAGAGCAATCCCATTGCGGCCGCAATCGCAAACGGCAGGTTGTAGTGCAGTTGTGCGAAGAAGTTTTTCGTCAGGTTTTTGACTACGCCTCGGGCTCCCACGGCCCAGCGTATGCGCACCATGTTTTCTCCGAAAGCTACGCAGCAACCAATTCCGGCCTGCTTCGCTTTCTCGCCCATGCGCATATCGTCCACTACGCTCAAACGAATAGATTCATATGTGCCAATCTTTTCGTAGGCCGTGCGCCGCACCAGGTTGAAAGCGCCCACGCCCATCGAGTCCCGCGCCTCCGGGTCACGCACCTTCCATGGACGATAAGCGAAGATAAACATCGCCTGGAAAAACGAAATCATCATGCGCTCGCCTATCGACTCCATCTGCATGGTCGGCAGCAGAACCATGTGTCCGGCCTGCTGTTGTTCCGCGTAATGCACGGCTCGACGCAGCGCTTCGGGCGCGTGTACCACGTCGGCATCGCTGAACAGAATCCACTCACCGGTCGAGGCCTGCGCCGCGCTCCACATTGCGTGAGTCTTTCCCAGCCAGCCCGGGGGCAGCTCGCGCACATGAACCACAACCAGCCGCCCGCCGTATTCAGCCTGAAGCCTGTCAAGAATTACCCCCGTGCCATCTTCCGAACGATCATCCACCACCACGACTTCGTAATCGGGATAGTCAATGGTAAGCAGCGAGCGTACTGCGGGCTCGATCATCGCGACTTCATTGCGTGCCGGGACGATAACGCTCACACGCGGCAGCTTCGTCGCGGCAGGTACAGCGTATTCGGAGTGAGTCAGCTCAGGAATCTGAGGAATGCCGCGGCGTGCGGCCAGTGTGTGGTACAGCCACGTCGTCCCCAGCCCGAATCCAGACAGCAGATTGAGCGCGTGCCAGACACTCACGCGGCGTCTCCTTGCGGCAACTGCGGCGCGTAATGCACTCCCAGGAACAGCACTGCGGCCGAAAGTGCAATCGCTGCCGAGGCCGCTACAAATGCCATCTGCATATTGCTGCGATCGGAAATATAGCCCATCAAACTCGGCGAGAAGGCATCGCCGAGCAGGTGAATCGTGAATATGTTCACGGCAAAGGCCGTGGAGCGAATCGGCGCCGAAACCGAATTCAAGATCGCCGCATTAAGCGGTGCCGTGTTCAGCAATAAAAAGAATTCTCCCATGAAGATTGCCGGATACATCCACGAACCCGCGTGGAAAACCGCCAGCAGAACCGACGGCAGAGCCAGCGACATACCTATCGCCGAAATCAGGCAGTGCCCGCCGCGCTTTCTGGCCTCCATTTTATCGCCCAACCATCCGCCCAGCATCGTCGCCGAAATTCCAGCCGCCAAAGTCATCAGGCCGAACCGCAAGTTCGCATCCGCCAGCGGTACGCCACGAATGCGGGAGAGAAAAGTCGGCATCCACACCTGCATTCCGCCGACCGCGAAGGTCATCATGGCCATGCCCAACGTCCCCGTCCAGAACGCCGGATTGCGCCAGAGTCCTAGGAAGGTTCCACGTTCGATAGTGACGGCAAGCCTGTCCTGCGCTCCGCGCTTTGGCTCCGGAACCACCAGCAGAAACAGGCCCAGTAGTACTCCCGGCACGGCCCCAACAAGGAATGGGGCACGCCAGCCCCAGCGCGCCGCCATGGCTCCGCCCAGCAGATAACCCAAGGCCGTCCCCACCGGAATCGCCAAATAGAACACCGATAAAACGCGGGCTCGCCGGTTCTCCGGATGCAAATCGGCGAGGAACGAGGGAGCGATGGCAACGAACGTCGCCTCGCCCACACCGACAAGTGTGTGCCGGATCATCAGTTCCGTGAAGTTGTGAGTTACGGCCGTCAGCAGAGTCGCCGCGCTCCAGATCAGCGCGCCCACGCACATGATGTAATGGCGCGGATAGCGGTCTGCGAGCCAGCCCACCAGAGGAGCCGTTGCCATGTAGCAGAAGAAGAATGCCGTGGTCAGCAGCCCAAACTTGGCGTCTGATCCCGGAAATTCATGCTGCACTAGCGGTTGCACGGCAAACAGCACCGAGCGGTCGATGTAGTTTACGAAGTTCAGCGCCGTCAGGACCACCAACGCGGTGGTCGCCCAACGCCTTACCCCTCCCTGCTCGTCGGTCAAGCGAATGCCTCGTTTTGATTTGCGTACTAGCGAGTTTCGAACGGCTGATCCTGTACCGTACCTACTTTTTTCGAGGCCAGCGTGCTTCCACCAGCGTTCCCAATCCGCCACGCGGGCGGAACTGCCCACGGACTTCGCAGAATACCGGCTTACAGGCCCTAACCACGTCCTCAAGAACCTGGTTCACCACGTTTTCCTGGAAGATTCCGAGGTTGCGGTATTCGTTGATGTATTCCTTCAGGGATTTCAGTTCAATGCAGAATTTGTTGGGAATATAGCGAATCCACACCGTGCCGAAATCCGGCAGTCCGGTCTTCGGACAAATCGAGGTGAACTCAGGAATATCGATTTCGATCTCATAGCCCGGAAACTGATTGGGCCAGCATTCGATAGACGGAAAAGTGTGGTCCAGCCCACTGGCGGCGTGGTCCGGAGTGTAGCCGGTGCGCGTCGCGCCCGGAGCTGCTGTTTTATTTCTGCTAGCCATTCAGCTATTTTAGCTGACCAGCCACTCAGGCCGCGACGTCGCTCGATGTTGCCGGTTTTGGCGTCACCTTTTCAGGCGGAGCCTGCTTCAGAGGCAGCTTCCCGTCCCCGGTAACCTGAAGCACTTCGCTGTTGAGTTCCGCACCCAGCAGAATCACGAACGAACTCCAGTAAAGCCATGTCATCAAGGCGATAGCCCCGCCCAGCGCGCCATAGGTTCGATTGAAGTTGGCGAATCTCTGGAAGTAAATTCCCAGCGCAAACGACAGTAGAAGCCAGGTGACTACCGCGAAAACCGCGCCGGTCAGCGTGTGAGAGAAACGCTGCTTCACATTCGGAGCCATGAAGTACATCGTCTCCACCGCTACTACGATGAATGCCCCCGAAACCGCCCAGCGCACCACCGGCCAAATTCGAGCCCAGATAAAGCTCAGATGCAACACTCCGGCCAGCCACTCGCCAAATCTTGGCCCCAGCAGCATCATACCCAGCGCAATCAGCAGCAGCCCGCCAATCACGAAGGTCATAACCACAGCCAACCCGCGGGTCTTCCAGTAGGGCCGGGTCTCCGGCACGTTGTACGCCACATTCAGCGCCTCAATCATTCCGGAGAATCCGCTGGAGGCGGTCCACAAGGTGCCAAGCAGTCCAAACGACAGCAGTGCTCCCTTGTGTGGAGTGATGACATCATGCACAATTTGGCGCACAACACCCATGCTGTCGGATGGAACAAAGCGCGACATCAGCGTCAGAATCTGGTTGAACAGGTCCGGTACAGGCAGGAATCCGACGACCGCCGACAGAGCAATCAGAGCCGGAAATAGGCTAAGAACGAAATAGTAAGAGAGACCTGCGGCAAAGGCCATCGTGTGATTCTGGTTCACGTCTTCCACTGCACCCTTGAAAATGCGTACCCATTGGCCAGCCTGCATCCGCCTACCCCTGGTGAGTAATCTCTTCCCCTTGCTGTAGTCTTCTTCTGATGATGCTTTTTGACTCCAAGCGATCCTCCCGTGAATCATTCCTGCGGGATTTCCCTACGTTCGCTCTGCTTTCCTTTAAGAAACATCTCAGGTTGATAAATCAATGTGGTAACTTGCCAAATCTGCAACAAACCTCCTAGTCTGAAACTATTGACATTGAGAATTGCATTGCTCGGATATACTGAAAGTTCTTACTCATGCCTAATGGAACTTCGAACAGTACGGGTGGCGGAAAGCGTCGACCCTGGATCACAACGTTTGTAATACTGCTGGTTATTCTTCTGGCGGCAGGAGCCTATCTTGAGCTTCGGCCTCGTCGCATTCGCGTTTCCGTAGTGAAGCCACTCCTCCAGAATGTCTCAAGCTCTATTACCACCAATGGCAAGGTCGAGCCGGTTCACGGCTATGAGGCCCACGCTCCTCTGCCTGTAACCGTCAGCAAAGTTCTGGTCAAAGAAGGCGAACTCGTAAAGTCCGGGCAGTTATTGCTTGTGCTCGATGACACGCGCGCCCGCAGCGAACTTGCCGCCGCCGTGACCCGCCTGAAAGCCGCGCAAGCCGGATATTCCAACCTCCTCGCCGGAGGCACTCAGCAGCAGTTGCTCTCGCGACAGGCCGAACTCCAGAAGGCTATTACCGAGCGCGACTCATCCGAACGCCAGCTCGCCTCGCTCGAACGGCTACAACAGCGCGGCGCTGCCACTCTTGACGAAGTCATCGCTGCTCGAGATCGCCTTACCCGCGCCAAAGCCGACCTGAATCAACTTCAGTCCTCGGTACGCTACTCGCCGCAGGAGCAGGCACGCTGGCGTTCGGAAATCGACGAAGCGAAGGCTGCTGTCGTTCTTGCCGACGAGGTCGTCCGCAACTCCAACATCCGCGCACCCTTCAATGGAACCGTCTACTTTCTTCCTGCGCGCGTCGGTGCCTACGTCAACGTCGGAGATCTGCTCCTGATGGAAGCGGACCTGTCACAGTTACAGGTCCGCGCATTTGTAGATGAGCCGGAAATCGGACGCCTTGCAATCGGTCAAACCGTAAGGATTACCTGGGACGCTATGCCCGGCCGTGTATGGCCGGGCACGGTGGCTACGTTGCCCTCGACCGTCGTAAATCGCGGATCGCGCGTAGTTGGAGAAATTTTCTGCAAGGTCGACAACTCCGACCGGCTGCTGCTGCCCAGTGTAAACGTAAGCACAACCATCGTCGCGAGCAACAAGGACAGAGCTCTCACTGTGCCACGCGAGGCTGTCCGCGAGGAGAGTGGACATAACTACGTGTACGTCCTTAACGGTAGCCATCTCCGTCGACAGGAGGTAAATCTTGGGATATCAAACCTGACCCGGGTGGAAATCCTCAACGGCATCTCCGAAAACGACGTCATCGGGGTTCAGTCATTTAGCCCCTCGCCAATGTCGGATGGGGTCGAGGTCAAGATCGTAGAGAATCCTTCGTAATGATTACTGGAACCCGCGTCCGCCCGTGTCTACTGTTTCCGGTCAGCCGCCCGCTGCTGGGATTTCTGCTATGCGTACTTTCTTTTGTATTCCTGCTGGCCCCATCCGCCCAGGCTGAGACCGCGCCTCGGGAACTGCTTGACGCCGGACGAGTGGACGATGCTATTCGCCTTCTCACTCCGCAAGCATCGGGCGGAAATGCTTCGGCTCTCAACTATCTTTGCCGCGCTTATTTTGCCGTGGAAGACTGGGACAATGCGGTTCGAAACTGCGAACGCGCCGCGCGGCTTGATCCTAATAACGCCATTTTTCAGCTCTGGCTTGGTCGAAGTTATGGCGAAAAAGCCAATGATTCTGGCGCGTTATCGGCCTATTCGCTGGCTCGGAAGACAGTTGCGGCTTTCAGCACGGCGCATGCTCTAGATCGTAAGAACGTTGATATCGCCCGGGATCTAGCAGAGTTCTACTCCACCGCGCCTTCCATTGTTGGGGGCGGCAGTGATAAAGCTCTCGCCCTAGCTGCCGAACTTGCGCCTCAGCATCCGTCTGATGCCGCCTGGGTTCGAGCCATCGTTGCCGCGCACGAGGGCAATCACCCTCAGGCGGAACACGAATACAACGAGGCCATCCGCCTGGATAACAACTCTGCATACGCGCATCTCGAGTTCGCGCACTATCTGAAAGGACGTAAGCGGTGGGACTCGTTTCAAGAGATGGTTCAACGCGCGATAAAGTCTCCGAATATACGCCCCGCCGACCGCTTCGACATCGCGGAATTGCTGTTAAGCACGAACCGGAACCTACCGGAAGCAGCGCAACAGATTCGCGCCTATATTCAGAGCGGACATACCGATGAATCTTCCCCTGCGTTTCGCGCCCACTTTCTGCTCGGTGAAATTCTCTTGAAGGGTGGAGATCCAGCCCGGGCTGCCTCCGAATACCGGGCCGCACTTGCGTTGGCTAGTTCCTATCGCCCTGCCGCGGACGCGCTTCGGCGCTTAGGCCAGCGCTAGAATTTTCGTTCCGATTGCGGAGGAGAACGACTTCATGATGAACACAAGCTCTCGAAAAATCCGGACTCCCCTGATCCCAATCCTGCTCGTTGCCGTCATGCAAGTCGCTATGTTGCCTCTGCACGCCGAGCAGGTTGAGTTCCGCCAGGCAATCGATCTCGCGCTCAAGCACAGCGGTGCAATGATTGCCGCCTCAGCCGACCGCGCCCGCGCCGCCGAGCGATACCATGCTGAACGCGACTCTTACTATCCGACCGTGGTTTTCGGTTCCGGCCTGGGATACAGCGTCGGCATTCCAGTCTCCATTGCCGGACAGGCGCCTTCACTTTTCAACCTCACCCACACGCAAACCCTGTTCAATCTTGCGGAACGTGAAACAGTAAGGGCCCTGCACAGTGACTCTGTCGCCGCAAACATCGACTACGTCGATCGCAGTGAGCAGGTCATCCTCGACACGTCTCTTCTCTACATCGAACTCGACAACACGGTGCAGCGCCTCAATTTTGCAAAACAGCAGAAAGACGCTGTGAGCCATGCGCTCTTTGTCGCCCAACAACGGCAACAGGAAGGTCTCGGAAGTCTGCTCGATACAAAACGCGCCCAGCTCGATACTGCCCGTGTCGATCTCCGTATCGCCGAGCTTGAGGGCGCCGTGGATATGCTTCGTGAACGTCTTGGCCGCACGGTTGGACGGTCACCTGGAACCCTGGAAACCGTGAGCACCTCCATTCCCGCCGCTCCCGAATTACGGACAGAAACGGATGTCACCGCGGTTGCCATCGCGAATTCAAACACCGTAAGGTCCGCCGAAGAACACGTTCGTGGCGCCAAGAACCGGGCACGGGCCGAACATAAGATGAAATACCCCTCACTTGACTTCGCGGGTCAGTATTCGGAATACGCCACGTTCAACAACTACGATCAGTACTACAAGCATTTTTCACGGCATAACTACAGCTTCGGAATCAACCTCCGCGTACCCCTTTTCAATCTGAGCCAGAACGCCAGAGCTGCTGCCGCAGATGCCGAAGCTCTCCGCGCCGAAGCCGATGCGCAAGCCGTCCGCGATCAGGTTGCTACCGATGCCGTCCGCGCGCAGCACGCGCTCCGGCAGTTGGGGGCCGCCAGCACCGTCTCGCGCCTTGAGTACGAAGTGGCACAGGCAAATATTGACGCCGTACAACTTCAGGTGCAGAACGGAAAGGCCAGTGCGCAGGATCAGGAACTGGCACGAGCCGACATCGCAAACCGGCAGGTGTTGCTGCTGCAGAATCAGTTCGAATACCTGCAGGCCGAGCTCAAGTTGTTACGTCAAATCGGAGAGTTGCGCACGTGGGCACTTGGTAGGTAGCGGTGCGACGGTTTTGCTCTTTCATCCGTTTTACGGCAAGCTGGAAACTGACGCGCACATCATGATCTACCATCGCCCGGGAAGCACATTTTGACACTTCGCAAATACATGGTTCTGCTCTCTGTCGTAATCTTCGGCTCCATCGGAGATACGTTTCTGGCGCGCGGCATGAAAGATGTCGGAGCCATCGATATCCATCACCTCGGTCATGTTTTCACGGCGCTTGCAAATCCCTGGGTGATATTCGGAATTTTCTTCCTGCTGGCTTTCATGTCCAGCTACATGACCGCGCTTTCCTTCGCTGATCTCACGTATGTCCTTCCCGCCACTGCTATCGGCTACGTCTTCATGGCTCTGCTCTCCATATTCTGGCTGCATGAGCACGTCAGCCTGCAGCGCTGGGCCGGCATCGCGCTGATCGCTGTGGGGGTAGGCTTGGTCGCCGGAGGCCCTTCGCGCACGGAGCATCCAACCGACGCCGTCTCTGATGCCGCAACGATCCGGGAGCATGTATGAGAAACCTCTACACCTGGATTTGCATCTTCTCCGTCGTTTGTTCAGCCGCTGCCGGAGACGTTCTCATAGCCCTGGCCATGCGCCGCATCGGCGACCTTGGCGAATTCCGTCGCAAGCATGGGCTTCTGTCGGTCGTGACCCGCGTACTCTCAAGCGGCGTTCTATTCAGCGGCATCTTCTTCATGGCCATGGCATTCTTCAGCAACCTCATCGGACTCTCCTGGGCCGACCTCAGCCTGATGGGCCCTGCCTCCGCCGCCCTGACCTTTGTCACCAACGCTCTCGGGGCCAAGTTCTTTCTGCACGAAAACGTCGACAAGCGTCGCTGGCTCGCCACCATCTGCGTCTGTTGCGGAGTCCTTCTACTCACGCGATCCTGACGCACTCCCAGGTATTTGGCCCTGCCAACTGGAACTACTCCAACTGCTGTTAAAATAATCTCAGGAATGTCGATCAAAAGTAGTACCGTGCCCGCGGAAAACAGCGCTCAACCCACTTCGCCGTCGCCGCGTCCGCGCGTAGGCTTTGTCAGCCTCGGCTGTCCCAAAAACCTCGTGGATTCCGAAGTCATGATGGGCATGTTGTCCACCTCTGGGGCCGACATCACCGCCCACGCTGAAGACGCCGACATCATCGTCGTGAACACCTGCTCTTTCATCGACACGGCAAAGCAGGAATCGGTGGACACCATTCTTGAGATGGTGGAGCACAAAACCCATGGGCGGGCCACGAAGTTAATCGTCACCGGATGCCTTGTCGAGCGCTACCGTGACGAGATCCAAAAGAACATTCCTGAGATTGACGCCGTCCTTGGCACCGGCGAACTGGCTGACATTCTGGCCGCTGCCGGAATCGCCCCCATCACTGCGGAACCCACTCCCTTTGCGATCCTGAGCAGCAGCGGCGCACACCCGCACGCCAGCGCCTCGCAACAGCTCAAAGGCGGACAGCACGAGCCCGCCTCACGTCCCGAAGGCGATGCCCGCGAGAAGGCCGGACGCTTCGCTCGCGACACCTGGGGTGGTGCCACCGCCGAATTACCTAGCTATCTGTACGACGAAAACACCCCGCGTCTGCTTGCCACGGCGCGCCACTCCGCCTACATCAAAATTGCGGAAGGATGCGATCATCCCTGCGCCTTCTGCATCATCCCGCAGCTTCGCGGCAAGTTCCGTTCGCGCAGCATCGCATCAGTTGTAGCCGAAGCTCGGCGGCTCGCCTCCCAAGGCGTTCGCGAAATCAATTTGATCGGCCAGGACACAACCTGCTTCGGCGAAGACCTTGGCATTCAGGACGGCCTGGCCTCCCTGCTCGAACAGCTTGCGCAGATCGAAGATCTTCGCTGGGTGCGGTTCCTTTACGCCTATCCCAACAAGGTCACGCCGCGCCTGCTGGAGGTGCTCGCCAAGCACCCACGCCTGTGCCGCTATATCGACGTTCCCTTGCAGCACGCCTCCACTTCCGTCCTAAAGCGAATGAAGCGCGGTGGCTCGGCGGAAATTTTTCTCAAGTTGATTGCAAAGATGCGCCAGACCGTCCCTGACATCACTCTGCGTACGTCGTTCATCGTCGGATTCCCTGGCGAGACTGAAGACGATTTCCAGCAGCTTTGCGACTTCGTCACCGCTGCACAGTTTGACTGGCTCGGCGTTTTCTCCTACTCCGACGAAGAAGGCACGCCCGCATACCTGCTCGGCGACAAAGTGCCGGCTAAGGAAATCGAGCGCCGCCGCCGCAAACTCATGCAACTCCAGAAGCGCATCAGCCGTCAGCGCTGCAAGAAGTGGATTGGCCGCGAGATTGAAGTGATGCTCGAAGGTCCGAGCGAGGAAACTGACCTGCTATGGGAGGCCCGTACTCCGGCCCATGCTCCCGAGATCGACGGCAAGGTTTTCATCAATGACTTCGGCGACCATGTGTCTCCCAAGGCCGGAAATCTGTACCGCGCCATCGTTGAAGAGGCTCACGATTACGACCTTGTCGCCCGATTGCTGTAGATTAAATTGAACTCTGTACGTTGTTTACTGCGCCATGACGAAGAAGAAAACTCCATCGCTCCGCTGCCCCACATGCCGCAAGATTGTGCTTGCTAAAGATCCTGATTTCCCGTTCTGCTCTGATCGCTGCCGCGTTGTGGACCTCGGCAAATGGATCAGCGGCGGCTATGTCATTTCATCACCGGTGAATGATCCCGAGTCCGGCGGCGAGGCCGAGTACAATGAGCCTAGGCAGCGGCGAGTCGGAAGCCCGCAAAGAGGCCCCGAAACGCCAGATTCAGCCGACGAAAGCGAGAATCATGGACGCCGGAAGCCAAACTGAGGAACACACGCCCGATCCTCAGCCCACGATCCAGCACACGAAAAAAGGTTCCGCACGCCCCACCCGCCCCTACTGGGCATGGACCGTTGCGACCTTCTTCGGTGCTGGCGCGCTCAAGCCCGGTCCCGGCACCTGGGGTTCTCTTGGAGCGGTACTCACCTGGGCGCTCATCGCTCGTGCGCTTCCGCAACACCTGCTTATTCCCGGAGCGCTTACCTATTGCGCGCTAGCTACCGCCATTGGAATACCCGCGGCAACGCTCACCGCGCGTGCCTGCCACCGCGATGATCCATCGCACGTTGTCATCGACGAAGTTGCCGGACAGATGCTCACGCTTGTTGCCGCCCCGCTTACATGGAAGGCCCAACTGGCGGGCTTCATACTTTTTCGTGCATTTGATATCGTAAAACCCCCGCCCATCCGTCTCCTTGAGCGGTTGCGTCCGGAAGGCGTCGGCATTGTGGTTGACGATCTTGGAGCTGGTTTCTACGGCCTGATTGTTCTGCAGCTCTTATTGCACTTCGGCGTCGTAAGATAATGTGTTTGAAGAGTAAGCGCGCGCACCTATGAGCCCAAAGACAGAATCTCCCGTCATCCTCTCCGTCGAGCCATCATCTGCGCTACCGGGCGGTGAAGTCGTCCTGCGTGGTCGCGCTCTGCTGTCCAGCCTGACCCAGCCCACTCAGGTGTATTTCGGCCAGGCGCTCGGCACCATTGTTTTCGCCAGCCCTACGCAGTTGACGGTCATTGTGCCGGAGAGTTCCTCCGGTGACGCGCTGACCGTTACTACTCCGCATGGCTCCGCGAGCGTCGATTTCACCCTTGCCACGCTGCTTTCAGAGAACCTGCACCCTGTCTCGAACCCCGCCATTGACGACGCCGGGAACATCTTTGTGACCTTCTCCGGCGGTCGTGGACAATCCGTACCCAACGCACTGTTCCGCATCGACGATGAGTCCACGCTGCACCCTCTTACGGCTGACATTATGAATGCCACGGGACTCGCCCTGGATTCGGCCGGGAATCTCTACGTCTCTTCCCGCCACGACGGTGCCGTTTATCGCCTTTCAGCCACAGGCGAACTCACTACTTATGCAGAGGGCATGGGCGTGGCTACCGGTCTAGCTTTTGACGGACTCGGCAATCTATACGTCGGTGACCGTAGTGGCACAATTTTCAAGATCGCCTCCGACCGCCAGATTTTTGTCTTCGCCACCCTCGAACCTAGCGTAGCCGCCTATCATCTAGCCTTTTCGCCGAATGGAAACCTCTACGTCACCGGCCCCACGACGTCCTCCAACGATTGCGTGTATGAGATCGATCCCCACGGCGTCGTTACTCATTTTTTTGACAATCTCGGACGCCCGCAGGGTCTGGCCTTCGACCTCGAGGGCAACCTGTTCCTCGCAGCCTCTTGGCGTGGAAGTCGTGGCATCATCCGAATCACGCCGAGCAGAAAGGCATCGCTGGCAGTCAGCGGGCCCAACCTTGTCGGCTTGGCTTTCGATCCCAACCAGGCGCTGGTTCTGGCAACCACATCTTCCGCTTACTTCATTCCATGGACTAGTTCCGGTTTCATCTGGACACCGGAACTTCCTGAGCTCTAAATCGAGTAGGAGGCGAGGTCACGCTTAACGTCCGCCACACCACCGGACATGCGGTTCCGCATCCGGCGGTTCATGAAACAAGCGCCGCTGAGTTTCCAGCAGCGAGACCATCAGGGCCTGTAGCGGACTTGCACCCCAAGTCTCCGAAATAGCCACCATAGCTACTCCAGTTGCGCTTGACGCGCGACGCGCCATGCCTGGCGCACCCCAACAAAAAAGGGCACCCAGACGGGGTACCCTTTTTCGTCTTCCAGCTTATCCGTTAATTCTTCGGAGCCGCCAGCCGTGCCTGATTATGCTCCGCGATGGTCTTGCGGGCATTCTCTGCCAGTTCTTTAGCCTTGGGCATCAGATCCAGTGCCTTGATCACGTTGGGGTCGTATTCCGCCTGCACGCGCATGCCTTCCTGCTGGCCAAACGCGCCCACAAAGAGTTCGCTCTTGATGCTTGAGCGGACCCAATCATTGTTGTCCACCAAATCCTTTTCCGTGTAGGGCAACTTTGCGTCAGCCAGAAAATTGCGGAACTCCTGCAACACGCCATCGTCCACCTGGAAGCTCTTGTCGATCTTGTGGCTGATCGCATAGTGCTTCGCAAAATTGAAGAATGCGTACTTGCGCAGCAGCTCTTCCTGGAACTTGTTTGCCTTGATCGGCGCGAACTTCACGTCCGGAGTGATTCCTCCACCACCATAAACCGTGCGTCCGCTGTCCGTCAGCTTCACTTCGCGATTGGCATCGTCCTGCTTTACGCCATTGATGGAGTTATCGTCCGCGTTCCGGTTGTAGTAGTAGTCGTACAGCGAAACTCCGTTGTAGTCACGCTGAATCAACCGCCCACTCGGCGTGTAGTACTTCGCCGTGGTCAAGGCCAGCCCGGTGTTCTCGCTCAAGCGATACACGGTCTGCACCAATCCCTTGCCAAACGTCGTTTCGCCTGCAATCAGCCCGCGATCGTGATCCTGAATCGCGCCCGACACGATCTCGGCTGCCGAAGCCGTGCCATGGTTCACCATCACAACGATCGGATAGTCCTTGGTCGTACCATGCGCCGCGCGGTAGATCTTCTCCGGTGAATTCCTTCCATGATGGCTGACGATGACCTGTCCCTTCTTAAGGAACTTGTCGGCCACCCCAACCCCTTCACTGAGCAATCCTCCGGGATTGTTGCGCAGGTCGAGAATCAGCCCCTTCAGTTCGCCCATCTCATCCAGCGCTGCCGCCGTCTCAGCTTCCGTCGTTTCCTGGAAGCCGCTGATGTGCAGGTAGCCTATGCCAGGGCGAATGAGGAAGTGCAGATCGACCGAATATCGTGGAATCTCATCCCGCACCACGGAAAAGTCCACTGGCTTCGTGTTGCCCTCGCGCAGAATTGCGATGTGAACCGTCGTTCCCTTCGGTCCTTTCAGCAGGTCCGCCACGTCGCTCGTAGTCATATTGTCCGTCGGCTTGCCGTCGATGGCCACAATGATGTCGCCCGGACGGATTCCCGCGCGATAGGCCGGTGCTCCGGCGAAAGGTGCAATCACGATCACCTTATTATTGCGGGGGCCAACCTGCATTCCCACGCCATAGTAGCGGCCTCTCTGCTCTTCCTGCAGGGCCGAGTACTGCTTGGGATCGAAAAAGTTGGAGTGCGGATCAAGCACCCGCAGCATCCCCGGAATCGCGCCATCATAGATAGCTTTGTCTGCATCGAGCTTTTCCGCATAATTCTGCTCGATAACGCTATAGACCTGCGCGAAATTGTGTACCGAATCGCGCATATCATCGTCGCCGCCAGCAGGCGCTGCTCCGGTTCGCCCGAAAACCACACCAAGCAAACCGCAAGTCAGAATAACCAGAAAAACTACAATCAGAGAGCGACGGGAACGTCCGGCCATTGATACTTCCTTCTTTTGAGCTGCGCGGGAGCGCATTGTGAATGTTTGCCGCGCCTACCGCATTGCGGAGCGCAACCCTTAATTTCGCAAGAGTATAGCAGTTTCGTCCGTTCGACAGTTAGCTCGACACCGATGCTGGATTCGGAACAATTCACCAGCGGCACTCATAGGATGCGAAACCACCACGCTCCGCTTCGCAACTTCTTTTCAGTCTCGGCAGCTCTGTTCAAGCTTACTCCGCCTCCCTAAAGTCCTAAGGTATTGTTTTTCTACTCTCAGGCCGCCTATCCGCTTAACTGCCATGGGATTTGACGTGTATGATAATTCGGTATGAGTCTGGGAATGCCTGAGATGATTTTCATCTTCTTGCTGGCGCTGATTCTATTCGGCCCCAAGAAGTTACCCGAGATTGCTCGCGAAATCGGCAAGTTTGTGGCCGAGTTCAAACGTGCGTCCAATGACTTTAAATATCAGCTCCAGAATGAGATAGAGCAGGCAGGAATCGATGCCGGTACCGTCTCGCAATCGGGAGCACAGCAAACCTCTTCATTCACGCAAACATTGCTACCTCCTGCGGTCACCTCGGCGATTTCAGAAATTGACAGCGCGCACGAGCGGTTGATGAGCACGGCACGGATGGCATTCGACGCTCAGAACTTTACTCTGCGTCCGCCCGACACACCGGTCGTCTCTTCCGCCTATCCTGAATCGCCTTCGGCACCACTCCCTGCGGAGCCTTCCTCGGAGCCCAGCTCATCCACCGCGCCAGTCAGTGCGGACGCTGCCTCCCGCGAAGCATCCCCGGTTGAGGCTTCGACCGATCAACCATTTCCGCTCCATTCGGCGCCGGCCAAGAGCGACTCTGCTCCGCAGAACAGCTAACCGGGTGATCCAGCAAAGGTTCTGATGGCAGACACAGCTACTCCAATAGGCAGCATGAAAGACCGGCAACAGTTGTCATCCATGGGCTTCCTCGAACATCTCGAGGAGCTCCGCAAGCGCATCATCTGGAGCATTGTCTTCATCGCTGGCGGATTCAGCGTCTGTTACTGGTGGCACGAGAAGATATTCAGCTGGATGCAAAGCCCCATCATCTTTGCACTCACACGCCATAATCAGCCGACCAACCTCGTCTATACGAATCCCACCGATCCCTTCAACATGTACCTGAAGATCAGCCTGATCGTCGGGATCTTCGTCTCATCGCCATTCGTGCTCTATCAGGTCTGGGCCTTCATCGCTCCCGGCCTTTATAAGGAAGAGCGCCGCTATGTTGCCCCGTTCATGTTCAGCACAGTCGGACTCTTTGTCGCCGGCGGATTCTTCGCCTACAAGATGGTGTATCCCGCTGCCCTCGATTTTCTGATCGACTACAGCAAGCAGTTCACTCCGATGATCACCATCAATGAGTACACCGATCTCTTTATGACGATCGTGCTCGGCCTCGGCGTGGTCTTCGAGATGCCGATCCTGGTCTTCTTCCTGGCCCTGTTCGGCATCGTAAGTCCGGGCTGGATGTGGCACAACCTGCGCTACTCGATTCTCGTCATTTTTGTCATCGCGGCAATCATCACTCCCACCACGGACATTATGAACATGTGCATCTTTGCCGCGCCCATGATCGTTCTGTACCTGGTCAGCATCGGGGTCGCCTTCCTGGTGCATCCCAAGCAGCGAAAAAAGCGGGAGCTGAATAGCAGATGATGAACGGACATCGGGGCCTCCACGGAGGCCCCATGCTTCTGGCAATTCTCGTGGCGGCCTCCATATTGCTCACCGCTGCCTGCCGCGACTCCCACTCCAATTCCCAGACCGCGTCCGCCCAGACACAGACTGTCCGCCGCCCCGATCCCAACTCCCCAGATTTCGACCCCAAGCCCGACACTCCGCCCGCTCTGAAAATCAGTGGTGAGAAGGCTTATCGGAATCTCAAGGATTTTGTCGCACTCGGCTCGCGCCCCCTTGGCAGCGATGGGCACGCCAAGGCTGAACAGTTCATCGTTTCTCATCTCGACGGCGCGCAAATTGAGCAGGACAAGTTCATCGCGCAAACCGCCGCCGGCCCGTTTTCCATGAACAACATCGTCGCCAAGTTCCCCGGCAAAAAAGACGGCGTAATTGTGTTAGCTGGCCACTACGACACCAACCTTCCATTGAAGAACACCTCATTTATCGGTGCCAATGACGGCGGCTCCAACGTCGGATTGATGTTGGAGATTGCCAGCCAGCTTCGCATCCATCCTCCCGAGGGACACAGCATCTGGCTCCTGTTTACCGATGGAGAAGAAGCCACCGTGGAATGGACCGCCGCCGACAGCGTTTACGGTAGCAAGCATCTTGCAAAGAAGTGGTCCCAGGACGGCACGGCCGCGAAAATCAAGGCATTTCTCCTGCTCGATATGATTGGCGACAAGGATCTCGACATTCAGCGTGACACGAATTCGTCCCCGTGGCTCCTCGATGTGATCTACCGAGCCGCGCAGCGCACCGGCCAACAGTCGCATTTCTACGCCCAGGTCGGTGAAATCGCGGATGACCATCTCCCCTTCCGCGAGGCGGGAATTCCCGTGGCTGACATCATCGACCTCGATTACGGCTTCAATAACGTCTATCACCACACCACCCAGGACACGCCCGACAAATGCAGCGCCGCGAGCCTGCAAATCGTAGGCGACGTCGTTATGGAAACCATCCGCGCCCTCAACACGCGCTGACTGCATCTGGTGCCTCACGTCCCGCCCGGCCTCATCGGGCTGACGTGGGGTTTTTGACTCTGATCCGGACTTTGTTCTTGGCTCTGGCTTCGCACTTTTTAACTTCACCTTCCGCCACACACACTCCGCCTCTCGAATGTTAGGCTTGAGGGGAATCATTGACGGACCGCTGTCCCATATAGAGAACGATTGAACATGCATGCTCCTTCGAACCTACTGTTCTGGATATTGTTCATAGCCTTCGTGGTCTTAATGCTGGTGCTCGACCTTGGCGTATTCAATCGCAAGGCCCACGCCATCGGTATGCGCGAGGCCCTGGGTTGGTCCACGCTATGGATCGCGCTCGCGGGCGGATTTGCCGTTCTGCTCTACTTCTACGGCCATCGCATGACAGGAGACATGGCACATGCCAACCGTCAGCTCTCGCTCGAATTCATAACTGGCTACTTGGTCGAAGAAGCTCTCAGTGTCGATAATCTTTTTGTCTTCCTTCTGATCTTCCGCTATTTCAAAGTTCCCTCCCATCTGCAGCACAAGGTTCTGTTCTGGGGAATTCTCGGCGCCGTCATCATGCGCGCTCTATTCATCGGAGCCGGAGTCACCCTGCTCAATCGTTTCCACTGGGTTATGTATCTTTTCGGAGTCTTCCTCGTCTACGCCGGAATTAAGTTGATCTTCCAGGATGAGGAGAGTGAGAACCCCGGTGACAGTTTCATCACGCGTTTTGCCAAAAATCACCTACGCCTTACCGACGACTTCGAGAATGGCAACTTCACCACCGTGCGGAACGGAGTTCGCTATTTCACCAAGCTGGCTCTCGTCTTGATCGTCGTGGAGACCACGGATGTGGTCTTCGCCGTCGATTCCATTCCCGCCGTGCTCGCCGTGACCCGGCAGCCATTCATCGTGTTTACCTCCAATATCTTCGCCATCCTTGGCCTCCGTGCCTTGTACTTTGCCCTTGCTGGTCTAATGGACCTCTTCCATCTGCTCCACTACGGATTGGCCGCGATCCTTGTCTTCATCGGAGTCAAGATGCTCGCCGCAAACTACTTCGAGATCCCAACCGTATATGCGCTCGGAACTATCGTCGGCGTCCTCGCCCTGTCCGTCGTACTCAGCCTCTTCGTGAAACCCAGGCAGAACGCGCGGACAGCCCAGTAGCGCCCGCTGAATCCGCTGACCTTATGGCAGCGTCTATACTGTTGGAAGTGAATACGATGTCGATAAGAAAGATTGCTGAAGCTGAGTTTCCAACCCGCTGGGGACATTTCCGAATCATGGGATTTGAAGGCTTCGTCCCCGGAACTCCCGCAACCGGCTCTCCTGACGGCACCGAACGCCGCAAAGAAGAAGCCGTAGCCCTCGTCATGGGAGACATTCACTCCGACGCGCCGCTCGTCCGCATCCACTCGCAGTGCCTCACCGGAGACGTCTTCCATTCCATGCGCTGCGACTGTCGCCAACAACTGGAATTGGCCCTGATGAAGATTGGCGAACTCGGCAAAGGCATTCTGATCTACGAAGAACAAGAGGGACGTGGCATCGGCCTGATGGCAAAGCTGCAGGCCTATGAGTTACAGGATCAGGGACTTGATACCGTCGAAGCTAACGTAAAGCTCGGATACCAGGCCGATTGCCGCGGCTATCACATGCCCGTCGAAATCCTCCAGGCGCTCGGCGTTCGCAAACTGCGCCTGCTCTCAAATAATCCAGAGAAAGTCGATGCCGTGCAAGCCGCCGGAATCGAAGTGGTCGAGCGCGTTCCAGCCGACGTCGAGGCCTACGAGAGCCACGCAAAGTACCTCCGCACCAAGCGCGAAAAGATGGGACACCTGTTCATCCCCTTCCAATAATTGTTCTCACGGGTGGCCCACATCCGCCCCCGCCGTTGGGCGAATGTGGGGTCTCAGTTCACTCTCACCCTCGTATCCCTTAAGCTTTTGTTCTTGTTCTTCCGCCGCGCACCAACCCTTTCATCTCATCTTTTCGCTTCACCGGCAACGCTCCCAGCGCATACTCCATCAGCGCCCGATACACCCCAGATTCCGCCGAGCCAACAAGCGAAGCCAAATGAGTTTCAACCGTGCGCACATCCCCCCTCGCCAGCGGTCCGCTAAAAGACTTTCCTGCTCCCTTGCTCAATACGTTCTGAACCGTGCGCAACACAATTGGCTCCATGATCCGCCGCACGTCCCGCGCCCCAATCCCTGCCCGCAAACCGATCCTCTCCGCCGCCTCAAGTTCTGTTGCCAGCATCGGAGACAGCATGGCTCCAAACGCGTGATATAGAACCTTGCTCTCGGGCTTGATCGTAAAGCTACTTGCCTCCAGCTTTTTCGCCATCGCACGCGCCGCGCTCACCGCCACCTTCGTGCCCTCCACCGCAAACCACGCGCCCTTCAAACTCGGCGGCTCCCCGGAGACAAACGTCATCATCGGATGCGCGCTCCCCGTCTCCACGCCACGCTTCTTCAGCGTCTCAAGCGCCGCGCTGCTCAGTGCGCCGCTCGCGTGCAACACAATCCTCGGCAGCTTCCCTTTTTTCGACACCCCACGCGCAACGTCCTCGATCCTCTCATCCGGAACCGCCAGCCAGAGCACGTCGCAATCGAGCCTTGCCCCTGCAAGCGTCGCTACTTCTGCTTCCACGGCACGCGCCACTGCGCCAGCCTTCCGCTTAGACTCCGCGCCCGTGCGGGCCACAATCTCGTCAATTGCGAATCCCTGCGCATGTAGCAAATTCGCAAGACCGCCACCCAGTGCCCCCGCGCCTACAAAAGAAATTGTTTTCACTGCTTTCACAACCAGCAGAGTAGCACGGCCCACAATCGATTTGTGTATAGTGTCCGCATGAAGAACGAAAGCAAGAAGCTCTCCTCCAGAACGCCAGCGACCGCATCCAGTCGCTCCCCGAAGAAGTCCGCTAAAAGCCCCTCTGCGAAATCCTCAAAGAGGCGCGCTGGCATCCCGACAAAGACCGTTCAAGTGCTCTCCTCGAAGGTCATACACACCGCTCCGGTCTTCCGAGTGACCAGCGATGAAGTCATCGAGCCTTCCGGTGTAAAGGTGCGCCGCGACGTTATCCGGCATCCTGGCTCGGTTGTCGTGCTGGCGCTCGATGAGCATAAGAGTGAGCCTTTCGTTCTACTCATCCGCCAATATCGATATCCCGCCAATCAGTATCTATGGGAATTGCCTGCCGGTCGCATCGATGAAGGAGAGAATGCGTTAACCGCCGCCAAACGCGAACTAGCCGAAGAAACCGGATACTCCGCCTCCGAATGGATTCCAGCTCTTTATTACTACTCAAGTCCCGGCTTTCTCGACGAAACCATGTCCATCTTCGCAGCTCGCGATTTGCACAGGGGAAAGGCAACTCCCGAGGAAGACGAGTTCATCACATGCAAACTCGTGTCTCTACGAACAGCTGTGCAATGGGTCATGAGCGGCAAATTGAAAGATGGTAAGGCGATCGCTGGCGTTCTTTGGGCTGCGCAGAAATTTCACATCTCCGGCGACAGACAAAACGGCAAAAGGAGCTAACCTTCCATCTGTGTACTATGTTGACAACATCAACGAAGTGATGGAAAATCGTCAAAATCGCGCTATTAGCCCGCAACACGTAGTTCATCAGCGCGCGAGAACCTCGCAAGTCGCGCCGTTAAGGTCGTCAGCCTCACCGTCGGCCGCAAGATGCTCGGAGGGACAGTAAGTGGCTCGTCTCAAGGGAACAGTGAAATGGTTTAACAACGCCAAGGGATTTGGGTTCATCGGCCGCGAAGACGGTCCAGACGTCTTTGTGCATTACAGCGCCATCAGCAGCGAGGGTTACAAGAGTCTGCAGGAAGGTGACCAGGTTGAGTTTGAAATCGTTGAAGGCCAGAAGGGTCCTCAGGCTGGAAATGTCCAGAAAGTTGCCGCCTGAGTTTCGACCCGCATCGGCTTTGAACGCTTGATCGGATGAGTTGCTGATAACCGGAAATAAAGGCTGCCCCCGATCCGGGAGCAGCCTTTTTCCAGCTTCAGAAGAATCTCCGGAGCGGTTCCACCGTAGAGGGTCTGCGCCATGTGCTGAGAGGGTCATCGAGAGGGTCATCCTGAGCGTAAGCGAAGGACCCGGCAATGCCGAAGTCTCCCGTGCGGCCTCAAGCTTTTCAACCCGCCATCGATTCTTCTTTGTCCTCGCTCTCGCGGATATAACATTCTTGAAACCGCTGATTCGCCGCGTTTTTCAGAGCGGAGATGGACTTCTTTTACCTTGAGTTCGCCGGAGCGCTAATCGGGCACGTCTCCGCCACCTTGTGAACGTCGCTCACATTGAATTGCGTTGCCGGTGCCGACGTTGAATTCGATGACATCGACGTAGAGTTCGACGAGGTCGGCGAAGACATTGCTCCTGCGGTCGCACCGCTGGTGGAATCCGCCGCGCCATTCACTCGAATTTCCTTGCCTACATAATCGTTGAGCTGCGATGTCGATCCGCGAAGTTGGAAGCTGTTTCCCGAATTATCAGCCAGAATGAAGTTGCCGTCCGCGGATCTGCTCAAACAACCCTGGATGCTGGTTGCCTGCGACTCAGCCGCCCGTGTTGCGCGATCATGTGCCATCTGCCCCGGAGCATGCGTGTCCGGCGGCAGCGCCGAAGGATCAGCCGGGTTAGACGGATTGGCCGGCGTTTGACCGGTCTGATCCTGAGGGAATGTCGGTGGAGTTGAGGTCGGCGGGGTCTGGTTCGGAGTGCTCCCCGTCTGTGCTGCCGCTGCCAGGCAGCAGCCCAGCAACACTGTTCCAAGCGTTAAAGTCTTCATGAGAATCCTCCTAGAGGAGGATGTACAGTGCAGGACGCGGACCATTCCAGCAGCCCTGTATCACAGGCCAACGAGAACAGCACATCACGGCGCGTGCGGAAGCTTTTGCTAACGTGGGCTAGAAATTACACTGATTCTCAGGAAGGAAACAGCCGCATGAACCCTTGCGGCTTCAGATCCGGAACCATAAACTGCTCGGAGTTTCCCGCCGCTCTGGAGAGAGCTTCTGCCGTGAGATATCCAGCTCGCACCGCGCCCTCCATCGTCGAAGGCCATCCCGTCGCCGTCCAATCGCCGCTCAGAAACAGCCGTGGCCACGCACTCTGTGGCCGCAACCGGAACTCATCACTCAGCGGAGCTGGCGCAAATGTCGCATGAACTTCCTTAATCACCGTTGACTTCACCAGCTTTGCATCCCGCACTTTTGGAAAGAACTCCTCAAGCTCTTTCATAGCCAGAGCAATAATGTCCGAGCGTCCCATCTCCAGCAAACTCTTCGACGAACTCACCACAAGCTCCAGGTAGCTGCCCCCATCTTTTGCACTCTGCCCTGCGCCTTGCGACCCACGGCCCGCCAGTATCTTTGACTTCTGGAACATCCATTGAATCGTTCGATCCAGCAGTGCCGCGTGTTCCAGCTCCGTAACCTCGCGATCGAACCACAAATGAATTCCCGTAATCGGCACCGTCTGCAGATGACTCACCTTCCGCTGCAACTCTTCTGCTTCGGTCGACTGCGGGAGCATTCGCCCAATCGCATGAAACGGCACAGCCGAAATCGCGTAGTCGAAACTGAACTCCTGTTCATTCGAGCGCAACTTCACCTTATCGCCGCGGAACGCTACGGCCTCCACGCCGTTGCGCAGCCGCACCTCTCCGCCGCGTGCGCGAATATAATCCGCCGCCACTCCATAGAGCTCCGACAGCGGAATCCGCGGCACGCCCATGCTGCCTGCCTCTGCCGATTTCATGAACGCATCGCGAAAAACCAGCACCGCATACTTCACCGAAGATTTATCCAGCTCCTCATTCAAACTGCTGATCAGCACCGGAGCCCAGAAGCGATTGATTGCCGCCTGTGTCTGCCCCTTTTTTCGCAGCCAAGTCAGGAAGTCCTCAGCGCTGTCCTCAGGGACGCCCTTGAGCAGTGCCACCAGTGCGCGCGCAATTCCCGCCTTGTCGCGCAATGACAGCAGTCCATATTTTGCGAATGAAATCGCGGAATGTAGCGGTGCGGGCAGCGACGAAGGCTCGATTACGCCCGATCTCCCGCCCGGCTCAATGAACGTGATGCGCCGATACCAGCGCACCTTGTCCTCCACTCCGAGCCGTCTGTACAAATCGCGCAGATTTGTGCAGCAGCCCAGTAGCACGTGCTGGCAGTTGTCAACCACTTCGCCCGTGCCCGGATGCTCATAGGAAGACGCGCGTCCGCCAAGAAACGGCCTGCGCTCAAACAGAGTAACCTTGTATCCCGTGTCAGCCAGCGCACACGCCGCAGCCAATCCCGCCAGCCCGCCGCCGACAATTCCGACGCTGGGACGCACTGCCTTAGAGCCCGCAACCAGACCGTTCACAGCAGTCTCTTCCCAAAGCCCTTGGCCAGCACCTTCAACTTGTCGCCAACCGAAAGCCGTACTCTCTCTGAGTACACATCGAACTGCCTCAGCTCAATGCGATCGAGAATGCCGCGATAAATTTCTACCATTGCCCAAAGCGCCGGCTGGCTCACTTCATCTATCATCGGCAGCAACCTATCCGCCGCCACATAAAATTCCCGAGCCCGTGCGGCCTCAAAAGCCAGCAACGGGCGCAGCTTTTCCATCGGCACACCCGCGCCCAACTCCGCTGGCGTCACGCCAAACCGCTCCAGATCTTCCTGAGGCAGATACACCCGCGAAATCGACGCGTCTTCCTTCACATCGCGCAAAATATTAGTGAGCTGAAACGCAATCCCCAGACGTTCGGCAAACTGTTCCGCCGCCGGATCGCGATACCCAAAGATGCGAATACACACCAGTCCAACAACCGAAGCCACGTGATAGCAGTAGTCATACAGGTCATTGAAGCTGCGATAAACCACCAGCGGAGCATCCTTCTCCTCCGACTCGCGCACATCCATTCCCGTTCCTGCCACCAGTTGATCCAGCAGCTCCATCGGAATCCCATAGCGCTGCTGCGAGTCGCGCAACGCCAGGAAAACGGGATCGTCCGTGCGCCCTGTATCCAGCGCACGATGATACGAGCCAATGAACTCCGTCAGCTTCGTTCTTCTCTCCTGCGGCGTCATTCCCGGGTCGTCGCTCAGGTCATCCGCATGACGCATAAACGCATACACCGCGCTCAACGCATTTCGCTTCTGTGCCGGCAGCAACATGAATCCGTAATAGAAGTTTTTAGCCGAAGAGCGCGCTATGTGGCGGCACACGCTGTACGCGGTGGTCAGTTGCAACTCGACATGTTGCATCGGGGCGCTCACCCGGCACTTCCCAACGCAATCCTGCCAGCCAAAGCCCTGAACGCCAACTCCGCCTTGCGCAACTTACTCAAACTCGGACGCCGCGCGAGCACGTTGTAATCCTGCGCTTCAATCGCCTGCAAAATCGCCAGCCCTCCGCGGCTGAACAATTCCAGATCCAGTGCCAGCGAGCGGTTCACCATCTTCACCAGCGGCAATCCCCGATCGAACCACTCTCGCGCACGCCGCACCTCAAATCGCATCAACTCGCGGAACTGGCCATCGAACCGCCCTTCCGCAATCTGGCTCTCGCTCACGCCGAAACGGCGCAAATCCTCAAGCGGCAAATAGACGCGCCCCTTCTTCCAGTCCACCGAAACATCCTGCCAGAAATTCGCCAGTTGCAGAGCCGTACAGGTGTAATCCGAAAGCCTCTGCCGTTCCTCATCCTTGTACTCGCACAAATACAGCACAAGATGCCCAACCGGATTCGCCGAGTTCTTGCAGTACCCAAGCAGCTCATCGAAGCTCTCGTACCGCGCAACCGTCTGATCCTGCCGGAAAGCCGTCAACAAATCGCCAAACTCGTGCTTAGGAATCGCAAACGTCCGAATCGTATCCGCCAGCGCCACAAACACCGGATGCCGCGCCGCCCCCGCACCCACACCGCCATACGTCTCGTCCAACTGCTTCTGCCAGCAATCCAGCAACGCTAGTGAAACGCTGGTGTCCCCTGTCTCATCTCCCAGATCGTCGGAGATGCGGCAATAGGCATAAACGTTGAAGAAATGCTGATGCAGGTGCTTGGGCAGGAACCACGTCGCTACCGAAAAGTTTTCGTAATGCGAGGTCGCCAGCTTCTTGCAGTACCGGCGTGCCTCGTCAAGCGATGGCGTCACCGACGGAATAGCGTACTCCGCCGGCAGGCTCGCCCACCCGCGCGCCAGCAGATTTTCGATGTCGCTGGATTCTTGATGGGCGTCCGGAGAACCGCCGCCGTCTGACCGAGTGCTGGGCACAAATGACGTCAATCGTCTTCCCTTTTATCAGTGTCCAGGAATGATAGCGGTCTTAATCTCGCCGCCACGTGTCAGCATCTCCCGCAACACGGATTGCAGCTTGGAAAGAGGCGCTTCCCCTGTAATGTAGTCGGTACCTTTGATCTTGCGCTCCGCAATCAGCGCAAACGCCCTTCGCACCGTGTCCGGAGTGTGATGGAATGTCGCCTTCAATGTAATCTCCGAATAGTGCAGGCGTTCGGTGTTCAACTGCACACGGGTTCCCTTCGCGCATCCGCCAAACAGGTTCACCGTCCCGCCCTTGCGCACCATGTCAATGCCCCATTCCCATGCTTCAGGACGCCCCACAGCCTCAATCACCACATCCGATCCACGACGCTCAGGAGTCAGATCCCGCACCGCCTCAATCGGATTCGCGACCTTCGGGAACTGAACTACCTTGCTCGCACCAGCATGTTTCGCGGAGATAACCTGTTCATCGTGCTTCACCACGGCGATCACATCGCAGCCCATGATGTGGGCCACCTGCATGAACATCAGCCCAATCGGACCGGCGCCAATAACCGTGACCGTCTCGCCGATCTCCACGTGAGTCTCGTGCAAGCCGCGCAGCACACATGCCAGCGGCTCTGTAAGTGCGGCGGTTTCAAAGCTGATATCTTTCGGAATCACCAGCATGTTGTTTTCGACAATGCGCCTTGGCACGCGGATGAACTCCGCATACGCGCCATTGTTGAACAGCAGGTCTTCGCACAGATTTTCCTGGTGCTTCTTGCAATAGAAACACTGCCCGCACGGAGCCGAGTTCAGCGCAACCACGCGCTGCCCCGCCTTGAAGTTCTTGACTCCCGGCCCAACTTCCTCAATTACTCCGGCGAATTCATGACCGAACAGCGCTGGCGGAACAATCATCTTGGCATGGTACCCACGGCGATACACCTTCAGATCGGTGCCACAGGTTAACGCGGCCTGGACGCGAATCAACACTTCGCCTTTTTCCAGGGCTGGAATCGGTACCCGTTCGATCTTTACGTCCTCTTTTCCATAGAGGACCGCCGCCGTCATTTGTTTGATCACTCTTCTATCCTTCCCAAACGCCGCACGGCTGAATCGCGATCTTCATCGTGTCCGGCTGTGGATGTGCAGCTAATCTCAATGCGTCAAGCGACTGCGCCAATGGAAACCGGTGACTGTAAAGCCCCGCCAGGTCCATCTCCCCGCTAAAGACAAATTGAGCTACTTCTTCGTTCAATTCCACCGATGCGCTGTAGGAACCCAACAGCGTTTTCTCATCCACACAGACCGAAGCGGGGTCGATAACGACCTCTCCGCGTACTGTTTGTGCAAACAAAAGAACCCGCCCTCCGAATCGCGCCGCATCGATGGCCGGCCGAATCAGCGTGCTTCCACCTACTGCAAGGATTACTGCGTCCGCGCCCCGCCCATCCGTCATCTCGCGGATCGTCTTCACCACATCGTTCCGCGACGCATCAATCGACTGACTTAATCCGTAACGCAGTCCAATTGTAAGCCGCTGCGGGAACAAATCGGAAGTAATTACGTTTGCTCCCGCACGTTGGGCCAATCTACCCAGCAACAACCCGATCGGTCCCTGCCCGATCACTAGGACCGTTTCGCCCGCTCGAACGGCCAACGACTCAATACCCTTCCAAACCGTATTCACCGGTTCTATGTGAGAGGCCTGCTCATAACTAACCGAATCCGGGATACGGATCACGCCCTTCTCCACGATCCAGTCCATCACCCTGATGTACTCGGAGAACCCTCCGCCCGATGGCTCGCCAAACCCCGCCGTCGTCCCCACCTTCTTGTACACCGGACACTGCGAGAAAACCTTGCGCTGGCAGTAGTAGCAGGTGCCGCACGGAATATGGTGGAAGACCATCACGCGGTCTCCCTCCGCAAACTTCGTCACCCCTGCCCCGCGCGCCACCACCACGCCCGCCATCTCATGCCCAAACACCCGCGGTGCCGAGTGCGAGCCCGTCGCAATCTTTTTCAGATCGGTTCCGCAAATGCCGCAGGTATGAATTCGCACCAGCAACTCGCCCGGCCCAATCTTCGACACCGGAACGGTCTCCAGGCGCATATCATTCTGTCCGTAATAAACCGCCGCCTGCATCTGGTCGGGAATCGAGTCTTCCGTCCCCAACATCGGCTTCGTCGTAGAATTCACTGCCATTCTCTTCAACAACTCTCTTTCATCAGACATCAAACCTGCGCTGCGGAATTCGAGAACCTCGTCGCGAACCGCTGCCAATCTTTCATGCAGGATTCGACCGCGCTCTCCAGCGACTTCGCCGCAAGCGCGCTATTAGTCTGCAAACTCGCGACCTTCCGCCAAAGCCAGGGCCGCACCGCAATATGCGCGACAAATCGCACCGTCGCAAAACCATCCGGCGTCACAAAGTCGGAGAGGAATCCTAAGTCCTCATCCACTCCGTCTGATACCACCTTGATCGCCGCAAACTCTTTCCCCAACTCCGCCGCCGCCGCCGCAACTCCCGCCGCTTCCATGTCAACGGCCAGCGCGCCAAAGCGCTCATAAGAATCCTGCTTCAGCGCCTTACCGGCAACGCGATCCAGTGTCACAAACTCCCCATTACCAAAGGCGCATGGAAACTTCCTGCCCGTCGCCGCTTCCACCAATATTGCCGGAACCACAATTCCGCCGGGGGCGAGAAACCCCACACACGCCCCGGCAAACCCTATGGAAACTAACACTCTCGGTGAACAGTTCTCAACGAGCGCTTTCGCCGCCGCATGCGCCCGCGCACTTCCGGTCCCAGCGCAGATTACTGCAGCACCGCCATCGCGTCCCTCACGATAAATTTGCCACGTCTCATTCCCGCTTCGAACCGTCGATTGGCCCCAGCCCCGCACTATTCCTGAAACCTCTCGCTCCAGCGCGGCCACAAATCCCAACTCCACCGTATGGCTGCTCATGCCGTCGGACACATCGCCTCATAGGCCGGGGCATATCCCTGCGCCACAAACCAGCGTGCTGCCCGTCCCAGCGCCTCGCGCACGTCCCCATGTGTGAATCCCAGCTCGCGTTCAGCCTTCCCGGAGCTAACCCACATGAACTTCCTTCCCATTCTCACTTCGTCGATTGTTGCTCTTGGCTCCCGATTCCTGAAGTATCCGTTGAAGGTCTGATCGAACGCCGCAAACGCCATCGCTACCGAGTGCGGAACCTTCATGCTTGGCGAAGGAAGACCAGTCAACCCGCCCAGAATGTCCAGAATCTGCTTCAACGTCAGGTTCTCGCCGCCCAGTATGTACCGCTCGCCCCGCCGCCCTTTTTCAAAGGCCAGCAGATGTCCCCGCGCCACATCGTGAACGTCCACAAGGTTCATGCCCGT
>Ga0255336_100531_pt1 | contig 55337 bp, 42 predicted proteins | sample MeOH1_35cm_T3_17_FD_189102 | JGI IMG/M metagenome (GOLD analysis project Ga0255336, IMG submission 189102) | Sandy soil microbial communities from University of British Columbia, Vancouver, Canada - MeOH1_35cm_T3_179 | ecosystem: Engineered > Artificial ecosystem > Sand microcosm > Unclassified ... | reverse complement strand
CGACTTATCTCTACTACACGCTGGGCAAGCTCGAGATCATGAAGCTGCGCGAAGATATGAAAAAGAAACAGGGAGCAGCCTTCAATCTCGAGAGCTTTCATGACAACTTCATGCGCCAGGGATTCGCTCCCGTCAAAGTCATCCGCAAAGCCATGTTGCACGATGACTCGCCAATACTCTGAGAAGCTTGAGCTGTAATACCTAGCCAGCTGAGTGGATCGGTTCGTTGCATTACTGTACCGTCAGCGTCAGCGGGATCGTCTGTGTCTGTGCGCCTGCAGTTGCAACGACGTGAAAAGTGTATGTCCCCTTCGCCGTGAGATTGGTCGAAGATGAGGGGGTGGAAGAGGACTTTGAGGATGAGCTGCATCCGACTATGCCTGCGACGGTGAACAGCAGAAGGCAGGAGAGCAGGGACGGCCATGAACGTCGTCTCGCAAGCGGCAACAAAAGCAAGCCTGCAAGAGAAATTGCGGTCCCGATGTTGATAGACAGCCGGAGTGCGGCCGTCTGTGCTTGAGAAGTTGTAACGGTAAGTGTTGTACTTCCTCCATTGACCAGCGACAGGCTCGTGGGCGAAAAGCTGCATGCCGCGTACTGCGGCAGATCGGTGCAGGTGAAGTTGATAGTTCCGTTTGCACCTGGTTGGGGTTGTGTCAGCATGTAGGTGGCGGAGGAGCCGCTGAAGGTAGTAGCCGAGGATGAAGACGTGGTCAGAGACAGCGTAGACGCATTGCCTGTCCCGGCCAGTGCGACCGCCGCCGGACCGCTCGCAGCGTTGCTGGAGACGAAAAGAGTAGCACTCTCAGCGCCCGAGATAGATGGCCTGAAGGCGATATTAAGAGGACAGCTCTGCTGAGGTGCGAGCAAGCCCCCGCACGTTGTCGTCAGGGTAAAGTCCTTCGGGTTGGCACCGGAGATCCCAAAAGTGAGCCCAGTCAGTGGAGCAGCGCCAGAGTTGGTGAGCATTACTGTCTGAGCAGTTGAGGCCGTGCCGATGTTTGTTGCACCGAAGGTGAGAGACGTGGGGGAAAGCGTGATTGCAGAAACGGTTCCAGCTCCCGAGAGCGGCACCGTGACGGAATTCACGCCAGCAGCGGCGATGGTGAGCACCGCTGCCTGAGGACCGTCGGATTCCGGCTGGAAGGCCACGGAGATTGTGCAGCCTTTTCCAGCAGGAAGCGCACCGGTGCAGGTCGTCGAGTCGATCGAGAACGGAGCTGCCGTCGTAAGAACAGGCGTGAGCGCCACGCCAGACTGATTGACCAGAGTGATATTTTGCAGCGTCTTACTGCCGACGGGAGTGGCAGGTAAGACCGGCGCGCTCGGAGTTGCAAGAAATGCAGGGACGCCGATGCCTGTCAGCGAGACCTTCGATACCAGAGCACCGCCGTCGATCAGCAGCGTGACGGCTCCTTTACGGACTCCAAGAGCCGATGGCGTAAATGTAACCGTGATGGAGCAACTCGCATTAGGCGCGAGCGTAGTGCCGCAGTCGTTCGTTTGGCTGTAGTCGGGCTGCAAGCCTCCGTTTGCTGCGCCCGCGGCAATGCTGGTGAGAGCGATCTCTGTGACGTTCGTGTTTGTGATCTGCACGGCCTGGGTCGCCGTAGCACCGGGCGTGACATTGCCGAAGTCGAAGGAACCTGGCTTGAGAGAGAGGCTGGGTGTGCTGATGCCTGTACCGATGACGTAGATCGTCGTTGAGGAGTCGCCACCGAAAATGACCATCGGCACTGCAAGACGCCCAGCCTGCAAAGGCTCAAAACTGATGCCGATCACACAGCTCGCCTGAGGCGCAAGAGCGATTCCCGCACAGGTGTTTGCTGCAACCGTAAAGCTGGAGGCTCCGTCGCCGGAGAAGGTCGGTGCGTCTACAGAGACAGGCGCTGTTCCACTGTTGGTGATCGTAAGGGTACGAATCAGCGACGCAGTCCCAAGCCGAACATTGCCAAAATTCAGGTTGGCCGCGGAAAACAGGAGCGGCCCGTCTGCCGGGTTTTGCGTGAAGGAGGGAAAGATATCAACACGATTTCCGTTTCCGTAGATCACCCCAATATCGTTCGAGCCGCTGGGCACGCTTCCGGAAACGGGCTTCACGGTAATGCTCGCTGTGCAGAACATACCGGGCGCGAGTATGGCGGGACAATCATTCGTCTGCGAGGTCCAGCCGAAGGTGAGGATGGAGCTGATAGCAGTCCCGGCATTGCCCAGATTCCAGATATAGAGCGGCTTTGCCACGCTCGAGGTTCCGTTTTGCGTGGGGGGGAAGTTCAATTGGCTGCCATCGACATACAGGTCTGCGCCAAGGGAGGAGCTTGCAAGACCAGTGGGCGTGAAGGTCTGTGAGCCCGGCTGGGCATCGCTATTGATCGTGAGGGTCCCATCCGACGTTGTACTGGTTGGGGTCAGAAAGCAGGAGCTTGCTGCCGCCACAGTCGTTCCGCAGGTATTGATCATCGAAGTGATGCTGTTGCCCGGCACGATGCTGGCGATGTGCAGGTCTTCACTGCCGGCGTTGCGGAGCTCAAGCATTGGCCCGCGGTAGGTGAGGCTGATCTGCGGCTGATTTGTCGGCGCGATCTTTGCTATGAAGGTCGAGAAACTACCGTACTTCGCCTGATCGGTATATGCGGTGCCCGTGCCCACGTTGATAGCATCGAGGAGGCCATAAGAAAAGCCATTATTGATCGACAAAGAATTTGGACTACCGGCGACGTAAATGTTGCCTGACGGATCGACCGCCATGCCATTCGGGACCTGTGAGATCACCCGTCCTCCGAAGCCGGTGGAGCTTACCAGATCGCCTTTGGGCGTAAGCTCCAGAATGAAAGCTCCGCCGCCAGGACTGTCAGCGGCAACGGCATCTTTGAAGGGCAGCGAGCCCTGTCCAAAGCCGCCCGCAATATAGAAGTTGCCCTTCGTATCTATCGCGGTTGTGTTGACGAAGCCCTGTCCCAGGTAGGTTGACCAGGTATAGCCTGTATGTGCGGGGTTGATCGCACTGGCAAAAATGTGCTGTGTCGACTGAGCGTACCCGATAGAGTACGAGGGATGGCGGTAGGCCTCGACAGTGTAGGGAAAGTCAGGCGCAATATGGGAGCCGGCGAGATAAATAGTCCCATCGGTGCCCACTTGAAGCGGCCCCAGCATATCTGTATCTATGGTTGAGCCTCCCAGAAGCGTGCTGAAGAGCAGCGTCTTACCATCTGGCGCAAACTCCGCGACAAAGGAACCACCGATGCCATCCTGGAAGGAGCCCTTGAGAGGAACAGTGGTGCCGTTGCCCGCGAAGTAGATGTTGCCCTCGGTATCGAGCGCGATGGAGGTTGCGTTCGCAGACGACCCGATCTGGCCAGGGGCAAAAAAGTAACTGGAAAAGACCCAGTCTGTTCCTGCAGGGTTCAGCTTGGCAAAGAAGGGTCCATTGCATGTGGTGCAGATCTGACCGGTATAAGACGGTTGGAACGCGTTGACGGTCTTCAGGCCATTATCGGCGCTGGTTCCTGCGATATAAGCATTGCCGTTGTTGTCGACAGTAATACCGCGCGGAAGCTGTTGGCCTGTCCCGATCAGAGTGGAGTAGACCATGGCCCCGGTGCCATCGAATTTGGCAATGAAGCCGGTATTGCAGAAGCTGCCGCATATACCTAGATTCGCCGAGGTCGTAGGAAAGCTGGGGCTGTCCGTAATGCCGGTGACATAGGCATTACCCGAAGCATCCAGGGCAATCGCCTCAGCCGTGTTGAAGCCAGGTGAGGGTATATAGGTGGAGTACAGGATCTGTGTCCCCGTGGGATCGAGTTTTGTAACGTAGATCTGCTCACTTCCACTCGGGCCGATGCTACCTTGTCCTCCACCGGTAACCGGGTAGTTTGAGGCGAAGGTCTGACCGACGAGAAAGACATCTCCGCTGGCATCCACCTGCAACGCGGAGACTGTCACACCGTTATTGGCGCCGATGACCCTTGTGTAACTCACGACAGGATCAATGAGAAGAGAACGGCTGTGATCGTAATAAGACGCAGCAAAACCGAGCCGCCCTTCAGCATCGAGCGTGAAGTGACTTTCGACTGTCTTGATCTTCCCATCGATCCACTGCGTTGCGACGGGGGCAAGAAAATGCAATCCTTGGCAGGTCGAGTCGGTGTTCGCCAGATGCACCGTCGCAGAGCCATCCGCTTCAAGATGAAACGACGCTCCATTACTCAAAGCCAGATGCATTGCCTCGACATCCGCTCCAGGAGCTACCTGAAGGTCATACTCCAGGTGACCGTTTCTGCCGTGAAAGACGAGATCCACGCCGCGCGCAGCCTGTTCATACCGAATCTGCCGGTCCAGCGGAATGCCTTGCAGCCAGCGTGTGCGATCGTTGCCCGTATAGTAGTTGGCAACTCCGTTCGTTGGCTCTTCGGCACGTAAGGCAGTCGCATCACGCTCCAGAAGGAGAGAGACTGGAGAACCCTTGGCCGAGCATGGAAGCACCACCTGCCGAGGAGTGAAGAGAAACTCTCCGTCGGAGCTGTGCGAGAGAAAGCGGACACCCTCGGATGCCTGCCCACGGTTTTCCTCGAATGTGAGCGGGAGCAACTGAGTATCGGCGCCCAACCGAGCAATGGGAGCGGCTGCTGACGCCTGAGTGAAAAACACTGGGACAACCAGCACAAGTGAGCAGAACAGACGAGTCATGGTTGTAGGGGGCAGATTCAAAGAAGAACGGAAGTTCATGACAATCTCTACTCTCTGTGTACTGTGATCGCAAGGGGAACAGGGGCCGAGCCCGGCATGCTGCTCGAAGCAGTGACGATGACGGTGTAATTCTTCGTGGCCGCGTTAGTAGCTGCAGAGGAACTCGCTGCTTGTCCTGCACATCCCGAAAGCAGCGTCACGGCGTGCACGGCGAGGAGTGCAGCAAAGGCGCTCCACGAAAGACGATTCTGCCTGCGGAATATTGCGGAGACGAGGATAACCAGGCACAAACCCATCCACCCACCGGGAAGTACGCTTGCAGACACTGCCGTAGTGCTGCTCTTGTTGTCGGAGATGGTAAGAGTAGAGCTGACGGGAGCACCTGCGAGAGTAACGATGCTTGGAGACAAGCTGCAGCTCGGTAAGTTGGCTGCTGCGATGCTGTCGGACGGCGTGACCGAGCAACTTAGATTTACCTTGCCGGAGAAGCCCTGCATCGGCGAAATCGTCACAATGTCCGTGCTGCCGTTAACCCCGAGCGAAAGATTTGTTTGGGCCGCTGTGAGCTGGTAGCCACTGTCGAAGACCGTGAGGGCGAGCGGTTGCGAGCTTGAAGTGAGAAAATTCTGGTCGCCTGCAAACACCGCCGTAATGCTATGTGCGCCGGCAGACAATGGTGAGGTGGTAAAGCTGCTTGCTCCAGACGCAAGAGGCGCAGTACCAATCTGCGTGTTCTGATCGAAGAAGGTGATTGTGCCTGAGGCTACAGTCGTCTGGCTGCTTACCTGTACATGAAGAGTAGCCTGTTGGCCTGTCAGTGGTGGTACCGGCGTCAGGGCAAGAGTGGTTGTTGTCGCCGCTGGGGCCACCACAAGGGTTGCGATTGCAGACTTCGAGGGAGTGAGGCAGCAGCTCGCATTAAGCCTCGCGGTCACGTTGTATGTGCCCGGCAGAAGGTTGATGGCCTCATACCGTGCGGTTCCGATAAAAGGAGCACCCGCGCCGGAAGAGGAAAATGTAATCGGGAGAGTGACCGGGCTACCAGGCAGTCCACTGAGAACGACCGTTGACGGCTGGGGTGGCGCGGAACCGCTATCAGCGGAGAACGTAACCTGCGCTGTAAAACCTGCACTCTGGCCATACTGGATGGAGGTATTGTCCACGGTAAGAGTTGTGCCGGTAGACTCCCGGTTCAACAGTACGGTGAAGACACCCGGCGAAGTGTAGGAGTTTGAGAACAGCAGATCGGGCCGTCCATCTCTGTTGAAGTCTGCGACCACCGGAGTCAACGTACCGAAGCCAGCCAGCAGCCCCATGCCTGCATCGAAGGTACGACCCGGTTTGGCATGCAGGACAGAGATGACTGCTGATTGGTACACGCTGCTGCCGCTGTACACCAGATCATCCATGCCATCGCCGTTCAGATCATGGGCGGTAAGATTCAAAGACAGTCCGGTTGAGGAGACGCCCGTCGCAATGGTGGATGGAGCAGAGAAGCTTCCATCGCCATTGCCGTAGTAAATGGTCAGACAGTAAGTACCCAGATTGTTTATCGCAGTAACGGCAAAGTCTTTCTTCCCATCGCCATCGAAATCCCCGAAGACAGCCTGTCCTGGATTGAAAGAGGTGTTGCCCATAGAAGGCGCAGCAGGCGCCGAGGCAACTTGATCGAAGGTGCCATCGCCCTTCCCTAAAAATATCTGTGTGCCTCCCGGGATCGAAACGATCAGGTCGAGCTTGTTGTCTCCGTTCACATCGCCCACTCCAACGAACGGAGTGTTAGGGCTATTGAAGCCATCGATCGACTGCGCAGAAAAACTTCCGTCTCCGTTGGAGAGAAGTATCCATACGGCCCCGGTGGGATACGTGGAGTACGGTGCTATCAGATCCGCGCGTCCATCGTGATTAACGTCGGCTACGACCGCACCCCTCAGCGGAATGAAGTTGAAGGTGGAGCTCGCGGTGATCGGGTCGTTGAATATGCCGTTGCCCTTCCCGAAGAAGATCTGCGTCAACGAGCCGCTGTTGTTGGTAATCAGGTCGAGATGGCCGTCGCCGTCGAAATCTCCCTGAAGCATCAGCGAGGACGTTCCCGCATTCGCCGCCAGACCGTCGGTTTGAATCGGCGTCGACGTGGCGAAGGTGCCATCCCCATTTGCATGGTTAAATTGAAGGCTTGGGCTACCCGAAGTAACGACGTCCGGCACGCCGTCCTGATCGAAATCCCCCACAGCGATCCCTCCGATGGCTGTTCCGGATTCAGTCGGGCGTGGTGCGCGTAAGGAGCCATCTCCGCGGCCATATGCGATGTAGATCCCATCGAAACCCGCGGTCGCCAGATCAAGAATGCCGTCACCGTTGTAATCGCCGATCAGCGGATCGTTTAGTCCGAAGCTGTTGGATACCGGATAAAACGAATAGGCGACGGGAAGCTCAAACTGAAGCCCTGGTTTGCCGAGATAGATAATCGTCCCTTCGCCGCCGATGCCGATCATGTCCGGCATGCCGTCTCCATTCAAATCCTTTGCGGCGAGAGAAAACGTCATCTTGCTGAGGTCGGGCCTTGCAATCGGCGTGGGATTAAAGGTGCCGTCCGGATTGCCGTGCAGGATTACGCTCGAGATGGAACTGATCTCCATGCACTCTGCATCAAGATGTTGATCTTTATCGAAGTCGGCAAAGAAACAATCCTGATAATTTCCACCGGTGAACCCAGCCGTGAACGTACCATCTCCATTGCCAAGGTAGACCTGAAGCGGTTCTTTATAAAGAAGATCGAGCTTGCCGTCACCATTAACATCATGCAATTCAGCAAGGGGGCGGGCTACCGCGCCGTAGTAGTGCAGATTAAATGATTTGCCGAGGGTGAAATGCCCCGCTCCATCGCCAAGCATCGGATAGATCGTGAACAGTTGCGGACCGGCAAGAATCACATCGAGTTTGCCGTCGCCGTTGATGTCTCCTGCCGCGACGACGCCAATGGACATATAAGAGTTGTTAACGGAGATATCTGTGCGAATGGACGACTGGAAAGTGCCATCGCCATTCCCGATGAAGGTGTACATGGTCTGCTGTGAAGGGGATCCTGATGCTAGCGAGACGCAGACAAGGTCGGCGCGACGATCAGCATTGACGTCATAGGAGTTACATCCTACCGGGGTGCCGTCCAGCGATACGGCCAATGGGTCGGAATAACTGCCATCCGCATGGGAAAGCAGGATTTCCGCCCGGATCACCCCATTGGGTCTGTAGCTAGGATCGTAGTAAAAGAAGTCTGGTAGACCGTCTCCGTTGAAGTCTGCCTGAATCGCCGACCCGCCAGGTATCGAAGCAGGAAGATGACGGGTAGCTTGAAAGGTCTCACTTGAGGCAGGCAAAGCGAATAACAGAATAAACAGGCAGATACACAGACGACGCAAGACGAGCCTCCACCCAGGCAGCTTTATTTCTGTTAGTTTTTTATGGGTTGTGAGGCCATGTTAGAGAGCTACACAAACGGTGTCAATTATCTTTTCTCTATAAGAAAAGATTGCAGAATCATGAATTACCGGCTCCAGAAACGCGACACAGGGGATTTGGAACCGATCCGCGACGATGGAGTGCCTGACCTTCCGCATTTCTCTTCGCAGTAGCAGCGAGGGGGGAACGGAAGGATTTCGGTCAAGACGCTCGTAGGCAATTGACTGCATCATCGATAACCCGTAGCATTTCGCGCATGAGACGGCGCGATTTTGTAAAGGGACTCGCAGTTACTACGGCTACCGCGAGCGCGGCACTGGGACAGCAAGCTGCGCCACAGGCGCAGAACCCACCTCCTGCGACAAATACAGTAGATCAGGGAACGATGGCGGTGCAACCCTCCGCGGCGTCGAGCCCGCGGGCGTTGTCCCGCGAGGAACAGATAGCGCGGTTCCGCACTCCCGCCATCCCGCTCTCACAGCCCGATACCATCGCCATGACGGAGGCACGCTTCTTTACCCCTGTCCGGTACGCCACGTTGGTGCACCTGTGCGAAACTATGATGCCTGCCGGCGAAGATCATCCGGGAGCCATCAAGGCTGGCACACCGGAGTTTCTGGACTTCTACCTGGGAGCCTCTCCCACCGATCATCAGGCCATGTACAACAACGGCCTTGACCGGCTGAACGCCGATTGCATGAAGCAGTTCAACGTACCGTTTGCCAAAGCCGATGAAAAGCAGGCCGACGCCGTAATCCGTCCCCACCTGAAAGGATGGATGAACGATCATCCGCCGCGAGAAGGCCACGTCCGTTTCATCAACCTTGCGCACCGCGATATCCGTACGGTAACCATCAATTCGCCCGCATGGGCTGTCGCCGCCGAGGCATCTGGGGGGCGTACTCCCGGAGTAGGTCTCTACTGGAACCCCATCGACCCTGGGATTCAGACCTGGGTCGATCACGGTATCGCCCAGGCCACACCCACCACGAAACATAAGCACTCCTAAAAAACACTTCCATCGGAGAAAGAGGCACAGGGACCGCATGGCACAGAAGAAGGTGGACGTCCTGATTGTAGGCTCGGGACATACGGGTGGAATGGCCGCAAAGACCCTGACGGAAAAGGGCATCTCCTGCACGTTGCTGGATGCGGGGCCCATGCTCAATTTTGAGAAGTACCGCGAGATGAAACCGGCGCATGAGTTGCCCTACCGTGGGCTCAACGCTCCGGGGCGTCTCGTTCATGTCTTTCAGGCAAACGAGTTCAACGCCAACCAGTGGGTCGATGAGAAGGTCGTCCCCTACTATCATCCGCCGGAGCAGCCTTACAACTGGGTTCGAGTGCGCAGCGTCGGAGGCCGTTCTCCCTTCTGGGCGCGGCAGTCCTTTCGCCTCAGCGACTACGAGTTCAAGTGCAGGGACCACGACGGCTTCGGTGAAAACTGGCCCATCTCGTTGAAAGACGTTGCCCCGTACTACTCGCGCGTGGAAAAGATCTTCCGTGTAACCGGCCATACCGACGGTTTGCCGCAATATCCTGACGGAGATTTCGTCGAAGACAACTCTCCCTGGTCCGGCGCCATGCAGCGATTTGTGAATGCCGGAAAGAAGCTTGGCGTGCCTGTAACCAAGCCGCGCTCGTCGCTGGGCAAAGACGGCCTGGCCTCCTCGCTCAACCTGCTCATCCCCGATGCGGTGGCTACTGGCAGGCTCACGACCATTCCGAACGCGGTCGTGCGCAAGATCACGGTCGACAAGAACACCGGCCTCGCCGATGGCGTCATCTTCATCGACCGGCACTCGCACCGCGAGATGGTCATCAAGGCGCGGGTCGTCGTGCTTGCCGCCGGTACTCTGGAAACCACCCGTCTCCTGCTTCTCTCGAACATCTGCAACTCCAGCGGCGTTCTCGGCCGATACCTGTCCGATCAGATCTACGGAGCCGGTATCATCTGCTCCGTTCCCGAGGCGCGGGACGGCAAGGCAGCTCCGCATCTTATGGGGGGTGGCGCTCTCATCCCCCGCTTCCGCAACCTTGAAACTAAATCCGAAGGCTTCATCCGCGGCTATGCTGTCAACGTCTCCTGCAGCAACGGCCCGTTCGATGCCCGCGCATTGCCTTTCTATGGCAAAGAGCTAGAGCAGAAGCTGCAGAGTTACAACGGCAGCGGCTTCTCCACCAACATCATGGGCGAAGCGCTCGGACACTACGAGGATCACGTCACCCTGAACAAGGAGGTCGTGGACGCCTGGGGTATTCCGACGCTGAATATCTATGCGAAGTACACCAGCAACGAAACCAACATGACGAAGGACTACATCGACACGATGTCCGCAATGGTGGAGGCCGCTGGCTTCGAAGTTCTGGTAAAAAATTACGAGTTCAATCCCCCCGGCTTCTCGATTCACGAGCAGGGGACGGCGCGCATGAGCGACGACCCGAAGAAAGGCGTTGTGAACAAATGGAACCAGAGCCACGACATGAAGAACTTATTCATCGTGGATGCCAGTGTGTTTGTAAGCGCTGGCTGGCAGAATCCGACCATTACGATGGCCACGCTCTCGATGCGCGCATCCGAATACCTGGCGGAGGAGATGCGCAAAGGAAACGTCTGACGCCCTGACGGAATCGGAAACTTACAGACGTGCCTCTCTACCGGCAGAGAGGCACCCTCAATCTGAAGAGAGGTCCCGAGTGCAGAAATCTCTGCTGATGCTTGTCCTCCTGTTTGGCCTGGCCCCGGCCATCCACGCGCAAGACGCTGGTACTGCCCCAAAGCCCCCTGCTTCTGCGGGGCCTTCCGCCCCCGCCCAGCCCGTTGCCTTCAATCACAAGCTGCATATCCAGACCGCGAAGATGGGTTGCAACGACTGTCACGAGCCGCGCGCAGATGGAGCGTCCCTGGCCTTACCCCAGCCCCCGCGATGCATGAAATGCCATGCCTCCATCGCCACCGACAACACGGACATCAAGCGCGTCGCCGAGGCCGCCAAAAACGAGGACCCCATTCTCTGGGTACGCATCTATCGCGTTCCCTCGTTCGTAACCTTCAGCCATAAGACTCACTCCGGCAATACCTGCGAAGAGTGTCATGGCCCTGTAGCGGAACGAACTGCCATCGCCCAAGAAAAGGATACGAACATGGGAAGTTGCATCGCCTGCCATCAGGCCAAGAAGGCGCCTGCAACCTGCGACACCTGTCACGCCATCATGACGACGAACGGCCACTCACCCTTTGAGGTCGACCCCACCGTGCTGGCCCGCCTCCACATACAGCCAACACGACCACCCGCGACTACGGTTCCAGTACAGGCCAACAGTATGCGAGCCACGCTGCAGCCCTCTGTCGTCAGATTCCTGAATCTCACGATGCGATGAGTGGTGAATTGCCCACATAGGTATATACACGCCAACCATGTAACAGATCCGCTTGCCGTCAGTATCAGCTCGTGGAACCTCGAAGAGGCTGGGGGCTCTTTCTTGCCCTGATAGCTCTTTGAGCACATCGGCCATAGGCAGGCGAGCATGGCCATTCCGGTTCTATGTTGTCTTGTGCTGTTGCCCTCACCTCTGTCTTCAGGTGAGGGGGTGGAGTTCTACTGCACGACGAGGGTGATTGGTGTAGAAGATGTACCGCTGTTGGTGCTGGTGGCAACTACGTCGATGGTGTAGGTACCGGCTGGAGTATTGCGTGTGGTTGCGGTGGGTGTCGTGCTTTGCGAAGGGGAGCCGCTACTGCAGCCGGAGAGCAGAGCCGCAACGTTGAATGCGATCAACAGCAAAGCTCCGGGAAACAACGTGGCCTTCCAAGATTTGCGGCGAGCTACGAGCATGCTGGGGAGGAAGAGGATCGCCAGCATCATGTCGGTGCCGGAGATGCGACGTGCAGTGGTGGTCTGCTGCGTGGATACAGTGAGGGTGAACGAAGCTGGGGTGCCCGCGGTGAGGTTGATGACTGCGGGCGTGAAGGTGCAGGACGCATACAGCGGAAGGTTACTGCAGCTGAGCGTGATCTGTCCGCTGACCCCGTTGGCGGGGTTGAGGGTGAGGTGATAGGCGGCGGATTGTCCATTGGTGACAGTAGCACTGGTGGAACCCGACGAGCTGAGGGAGATGCCTTGCTGAGTTCCGATTCCTGTAAGGGTGATGGTCTGCTGAGCAGCATTGGAGGCACTGATGGCAAGTGATGCCTGTTCTTGAAGCTCGGCGGTGGGCGTAAAGGTGATATTCGCGGTGCAGCTGGAACCGGCGGCTATTGTGGAACCGCAGGGATTAGTTTGGACAAAGTCCTTGGCATAGCTTCCGGTGATGGCGAAGTTGACGCCCATGGCGGCCGCGTCGCCGCTATTAGTGATGATCACCGAGTTGATGGCCGAAGTAGTATTTACGACCTGCAATCCAAAGTTGAGCTGCCCGGTGGAAAGGGAGAGCGAGGGCAGGCCGCCGGAGCCGGAAAGCTGTACGATCTGGGCCGCAACGCCGGTGGCGGAGACACTGAGCGTTGCTGTGCGCAAGCCTGCGGCTGAAGGCGTAAAACCTATGGCGAAAATGCAGGTCTGACCTGCGGCTATGGTAGAGCCGCAGGGGTTGACGATGGAAAAGTCCGAGGCATTGGCTCCGGCCAGACTGACGGAGAGATTGTGGATATCACCAGCGCTGCCAGCGGTTAGCGTGATGTTCTGTGTTGTTGAGGCCTTGCCTACTGCGACATTGCCGAAGCCAAAAGCAGTCTTGGAGAGCGAGAGGCCTAACTGGTTGATAACGAAGGTGACCGAGCCGGAGACATTGTTGGACGGCAAGGCGGCGACGGTGACAGCTGCAGTCCCTACGCTCTGAACATCAGAGGTCGAGATCTGCGCGACCAGCTGGTTGGAACTGACGTATGTGGTGGTTCGCGGCGTACCGTTCCAGAACACCACGGCGGTAGGTGTGAAGCCGGAGCCGTTGACGGAGAGCGTGAAACCCGGCGAGCCGGCCAGACTGCTTGTCGGCGACAACGAGGCGATAGTGGGCGCACCAGGCGCTGAACCTGCTGATACCCACAGGCGAGTCACCGGGTCTGCTCCCGAGTCGGCTGGAGAAGTTCAGTGAAGAGCCGTCGGGAGAGAGCGAGCTCACAAAGGCATCACCAGCAGCAGCATTTCCGGGTGTTTGAACCGGATTGGCTAGTGGGAAGTCATTGGAGTACGTCATGCCTGCAACAATAGCGTTGCCGTTAGCGTCGACCGCGATGCGGATACCGCGGTCGTGATCGCTGCCGCCAATGTAGGTAGAGTAGATCTGCGCTGTGCCGGCAGCGTTAAGCTTCGTAATGATTAGGTCGGTTTGATTGGGACAGGAGACGCAGCTCTTCTGGTAAGCGCTGGAGGTAACAGGGTAGGACTGAGTGGTGTCGCCGAGGACATAGGTATTGCCAGCATTGTCGACAGCGACTCCATCAACGTTCATAGATGCGGTAGAAAGATAGGTGGAGTAATTCAGAACGGGGTCGATAATAAGCGGGCGGGTGGAGTCTACTTGATCGACGCGGAAGCTAACTTCTTTGCTACTGAGAAGTACGAAGCTGCCATTCCGAAGCTCGCGCTCGGCTCCATTCATCTGATAGATGAGAGGAGCCTTAATCTCGACGGCACCGTGATCGAGTTGGAGAATGAGGGCACCGGAGCTGTTAAGTGAAAGCGAGCGGGCACCGTTGTAGTGCATGCGAATGATGCGGTAGTCGACGCCGGGGGCGACGATGAAGTCATGCTCAAGTTCGGAACCGTTGCCGTAGAAGGTGAGATCGACTCCAGGATAGAGGTTGGAATAGATGACGCGGGCGAACTGCGGGACGTGTGTGAGCCAGTCGTGCCTCGATGAACCTACGAGGTAATTGCTCTCGCCGCCGGTGAGATCATGCGCTGTGAGAAGCGGCTGGGCGCTGCCGCTGAAGGAGAGCTCGAGCGGCGTGGACTCCTCGGGCAGACGCCACTCGATCCGCGAGGAGGCAAATCCCATGCTTGAACCACTGATGCGGGTAAGGTATGTGTCCGCAGCCTTGGACTGGCCGCGGTTTTCCTCAAAGACGATGGGCAGATTGCTGAGGTGAATGCGCTTTGCGTCATGGACAATAGCTGATGCAGGAGCCGTGGAGCGAATGATCGAAGGCAACGGTCCTTGAGCTGAAGCAATGGAAGGGAGAAGGGCAAGCAAAGACGCAAGCAGGGTAAAGCGCATCAAGGCACCTCTGTGCAAAATCTGTAACGGAGGGAACCAGTATAAGTGTCGCCCGCGAAAAGTTACGTCAATTTATTTACGTTTGAGATCAACTAATCTCCGCGGCCACTCGTTGGTGCGCCGTTTTGCAGTACGAATCGGAATACCGCCTCCGTGACGCATTAACTAGGTTTAATGGCGTTGAAGCGTGAAGGAATCTACGATACTCCCCGTCTTTTCCGTTACAGTCACCTTCAGTTCTTTTGTGCTCGCATCCACATGCGCGACCTGATCCTGTCCCACAATAAGAATAGGAAAGTTATTCCCCTCTTCGCCGGGATTCAGATGAAGAAACTGGTGGTAGTGGCCAGCGATAACAAGGTCGACCTTTTCCTTGTTGGCGACCTCAGTCCATTTGCGATTCTCACCGTCCACCCATCCCCACTTCGGCTGATGCATCAATACGATTCGAAAGGGAGATTGCTGAAGTCCAGAGTCGGTGGACGACAGATTCTTGAACCACTGGTACTCTTCCTCACGGTAAGAAGTATCTGCGAGCAACCCAGCGTACTCCTGATTATTATCGGGCTTATCTTCTCCAGTATCGACCACGATCAGGTGAGCGGGGCCAGCATCGCGAGTAAAGTAATAGTGCTTGCTCTGCGATAAGAAGTAATCATCTAGATTTCGCGCAAAGGGACCGCGCATCTCATGATTGCCCCGCGCGTAGATGAGTGGCTTGCTATGGTTGAGTTCTTCGGAGATGGGTTCAATCCAGTTATCAAAAACCTGATCCTGGCTTTCGGCATAGTTTATACCGTCGCCGCCACTCACGAGGAAATCAGTCTTCTGCCAGTCGATCATCCGCATCAAAGTATGGATACGCGCGACGTCTTCATGCGTATCCGTAATAAAGCTGAAGGCTATCGTCGGTTTTGAGTGATCGAATGTGGTAAAGGTATAGGTTGGGCTTTCGAGAGACTGTCCTTTCTCCGGCAGATATGGCTTAAGCCGTACAACCCGCGTTGAGCTTATGCGATATTGATAGGTATGGCCGGGAAGCAGACCGGTGACTTCGACTCTCTGCAATGTCCCTACCGGAATAAGGCCTTGTTTTTGCGGGACAACTTCATGCTCCAGAGAGTTCTCTCCGTACTCTACTTTGGGCTGACATGGAGTGTCGGTGATCCATTCAATAATCACCGAGGTCTCCGACATATTCAAAAGAAATGGTCCATCTAGAAGAACCGGTGTAGTGTTGTAAACCTTGTGAGAGCGCATATTAGCTCTGTCAATCTGCGCCTGAGAGGCTTGAGCACCTGCGTAAAGTGGGAGCAGTATTAGAAGGCAAGCGCACGCAAAGCCTGCCTTCCATCTCATTAATTTTTTCATCTCTCGTTTCACCAGGTAATACGGAGAGTAGCGTCCATCTGACGGTATCCATCCTGCTCAGGCTGGTTGTAGTTGTATACCGAGGTGAACGCACCGAAGTTCGCCTGAGAGATATTCGTGTTCGCCGTGGCAAATGTAGGAGTATTCGTTACATTGGCCGCTTGCATGGCGAACATCATCTTCACACGATCCGTAAGCGTCCACTGCTTACTGACACTCATATTCGCGTTGTGAATCGGATACATCTCAAGCGTATTGATCCTGCAGTTGCCGTAGCGACCGGCATTCGCTGGTGGAGCGGCGAAGGCGTTAACATTCCACCACTTCGCGTTTGTTCGAGGACCGGCATACGCATCGCCGACACAATCCGGAAGCTGAGTCACGTTGCCAGGGCTTGCATTCGCAGGATCGGGCCCCGTGAAGGAAGGAGAGGTGTACTGGCCTGAAGCGAAGGTAACAATAGCCTGAACGGTCCAGCCACCAATCGCGGCGTCTGTAAGCCGGTTGATTGAGCTCAGATAATGTTTTCCACGACCGAAGGGCAGCTCAAGCGTCACCATGTTCGAGAAGTACAATCGGCGCTCATTGCCATCGCGAGCCCATTCATTGGTCACGTTATACGGGTCCTGTGTGTTGTAGTAGTTTTCCAGGTTATTGGCCCAGGTGAAGTTCGAATCCAGCGTGAGGATCCCCTTTCGCCTTTGCACCTCAAGCTGCATCGCCTGCCTGCGCCGTGATCCGTCATTACGATACTCCGTCACCGAGTTGAACTGAGACCATGGCCGGCGCGCCGTCGTAAAAGGAATGTTGCTGGCGCGTGGCTTGTTGACATTCAGACTGTAGTTCATGCCTGCACCATTCATGCCGATGAAGGAGGCACGCAAGCCGAAGGTTCCCACCTGACGTTCCACCGTGAGGTTGTACTGGCGCAGCACTCCCTCGTTAGTGTGCTTCGGAACATAAGTCACACTCTGGCTCGGCAGAACCGAGTTCGAGATATTCGCTGGGAATGGATTGGGGAAGCTGAACAGCGGCGCTCCCGAAGGGTTGTTATACGACTCGCTCAATTGGAACGGTACCGGGCTGTTTACGCGACCGCTGGATCCGTATCCCCATGTCTCCGTGAACTCTCCATAACCACCGCGAACCACCATCTTGTCTGAAAGTCGATACGCTGCGGAGATACGGGGTCTGAAGTTCGAGAGCTTCGCCGAAGCAGTTACATCTCCCTCCATCACCGGAATCTTGGTGGCAAGGAACAGAGGGCTTACCCGCGACATCGTTCCCTGCGGGACGATGACATTTCCACTCGCGGGATCAAAATTGTAGCTCAGGCCGTCTTCATAGGCTGGAGTACCATAAAAGTCCCATCGCAAGCCATAATCGAGTGTGAGTCGCGGCGTGATCTTGAAGGTATCGTTTACAAATAGACCGGCCATGTACTGGTGTAGATAACGGTTGACCACAGGGTCTGCAAGCCGGGAGCTGTTGTTCGGAAGTCCCAAAAGGAAATCGGCAAATCCAATGCCCGTATAGGTTCCATTGAAGCTGAAACCGCCGTAAACCGCCGTGGGAATGCTGCCCTGATATTCTCCATAGCGCCCAAACTCGCCACCGAGGTTCAGCACATGCCTTCCCTTCGACCACGTAATCGCATCTTTGAATGTGTTAACAGAGTTGCTGGCACAAAGACCACCTAATCCACCGAGACAACCACTTGTATTGCTCAGGCCGGTAACATTTCCTACACCGCTGACCGAAGTGTTCGGAAATCCGATGGAACTGAAACCCTGCGGATTCACCCCCTGCAACCCAATCTGACCCACGACCTTATCTCCCAGAAGCGGAGTAGGAACCCCGGGCCAGGAGTTACCGTACTTTAGGTGCTCTGAGGTATATCCGTAGGTAAAGTTGTTGACGAGATTCTGAGAGATGACCCAGGTATCTGAGCCGACCCACTGAGCGTCGATCTTCTGCTGCGCATAATCGAACTGCGAGCTTGGACCTGCAACCAGTGCTCCCGGGTTGTACTTACCCAGCCAGCGCACAAAGATGCTGTTATTTTTTGTGAGCTGATGATCGATGCGAGCGAAGATGTAATCAATTTTATACGCTGGATAAGCATCGTTCCGCCCGTTGTTCTGTTGGAACAGGTTCGCTCCTCCCACGTTCGGCAGCGGCCAGTAGCCCAGCAACTTCTGCGAAACATCGTTGAAGCGATCCACAGGAATCTGATTATTCGGAAAGGGCTTGCCGGTCTTCGGATCTTTGAGCACCGTCACCTTTCCATTCGGCGCGGTCGCAGAATTTAGAAACTGGCTGAAGTCCCCATTCCTCATCTGCACAGTGGGCACACTCGCCAGGTACCACGATCCCAGCGGCACTACCTGATGCCACCATCCTCCATAGAAAAAGGTCCGGTTCGAAATGATATGTCCGCCTGCTTCAGCCGCTCCGGCATGCAGGATGAACGGGGTATTGGTGGGATCGAAGTACTTGCGCGCCCCAAGGGCCGAGTTCGCCTCCTTCCACAATACGGAGCCGTGAAAGTCATTCGTTCCATGTTTGGAGGCCATATTGAATCCGACAGCTTTCGAAGCATCCGCGGCAGCGTTCACCGTCGTCGCTTCAATGGTCTCGAAGAACTCTGGGTTGTCCATCTGTGCCGTATCGCTTCCGCCCCCGCCTGTGCCTGTAGTTCCATCTACACCGTCCATCGACCAGGCCTGCGCGTTGCCGGAGGGGATCCCCGACATCACCATATTCCACCCATTACCCTGCATTCCCGGGGTCGTCACCAGCATGGAGAGAGGTGTGGCCGATCGATCGACAACCGCACTTGTGGTGTACTTTGTTGCGTCGATCTGCCTGCTGATCGTGCCGGTCTCTGTCTCGATCAACTGTGCGCCCGCTTCGACTGTCACCGTCTCAGAGACCGTTCCCATAGATAAGTTCATATCTACACGCCGGACCTGCTGCGGATCCAGCAGCACAGAACTGGTGACGAACCGCTGAAAGCCTACCTTCTCCGCCGAGACGTTGTAGGTGCTTGGCTTAAGGTCAGGAATTTCATAGTTTCCATTGCCGTCCGTCGTCACGCGACGGGCCAGGACATTCGTGCTGATCTCGACAACGCTGACTGTGGCGCCGGGAACACCAGCACCCGAGGCATCCGTAACTGTACCTCGAAGCGTCGCCATGTTGATCTGAGCAGAGGCTGATAAGCAAGCACCTAGCAATAGCGTAATTACGACACATCTTAGCTTCGCAAACAGGACGTTACTCTTATTTTTCATCTCTTGAGAGTGAATATTTCTGAATATCGAACTCGATCTGATCTGCCTAAGACAACCAGAGAACGAGCCACTTCGTAGTGTTCTGCCGTACATAAACACAACCTCGAGGAGCATCAATCGTCACCAAAAATTGACTTGTGGCCGGCACCAAGTCAATTGGCCCCTATTCAAAGGGAGCAAAGATGTGCATGACTGGGGTTCGGACATCTCTGATAGTGGTTTGTCTGGAAAGGCTTATCAAGGGTACAGCGGGGTGGATACACCCAAAATTCTGAGAATTTGAACCCTTATCATCACAAGGAATAAGGACTACTGAAATTGTTAAAATTTGATGGCAACCTGCGTGTATACCCGCAGTGAATGCTAAGGTTTCAGTACGGATACAGCATTGAACATGAGCACTACACCGAAGAGAGATGATCAAGATTGCTGAACCGGCTGAAAATTCTGCTAAACCGGAACAAGTCCTCGATCAAGTCCTGGCCAGCAAACATTTCATCAAGGCTCCGCTTCTCTCAGCGTTCCTCAGCTATACGTGTCGGCGCGTCTTCGAGGATGGAGCCGTCCGCATCTCCGAGCGGGAGATTGGGGTCAATGTTTTTCACCGCGGCGCAGACTATGATCTCCGCGAGGACAACATCGTCAGGAACTATGCCCGGCAACTGCGCAAGCGACTTGACGAGTATTACGCAACTGAGGGCATCCAGGATAGTGTTCGGATTACGTTCCCAAAAGGTGGGTACCTTCCTTCCTTCGAACCTCAAACGTGCGCTCTTAATTGCATCGAGAATGATCTAAAACTGGAGAGCCCAGAGATCGCAGCAGGGCAAGGCGATATCACGACCCAGGCTCTGCTCGAACCGAACCGAGAGACTCCATATTCCAAAGCGGGCTTCATCCTCCGAATTTTGTCGATATCCTGCTTTGTGCTCGCAGTGCTCGTCACCGTCCTTCTATTTATCACGTTGCGTCCCTATTGGAAAGGAAACCGCGTCGCCCCAAAGAACACGCATCCGCTTTGGAGCCGGATCTTCGAGCCAAACGTCACAACCACTTGGGTTTCGCTCGACTCCGGTCTCGTTCTGATGTCTATTGCAGCTCGGAAAGACGTGTCTCTTGAAGAGTATATAAAGAGGGATTTCAGCCGACAGACGAGAGGTCTCTCACCGAAGGAAGCCAGCGAAGCTCTTACCTTAGCGTACCGACGTTACACAGACTTTGTCGAAGTCGAGATGGTGCACCGTTTTGATACGGAGACGGTGGTGAACCGAAATAACTTCATTGTGAAGTTCGCCAGAGACGTGCGCGTGAACGACCTCAGGCTGGGAAACGTGATCCTGCATGGTGCCCCGTTTGCGAATCCCTGGGTCGAGATGTATGAACCCGAGATGAACTTCGTCGGTATGCTGGACTTCGAACATCAAGGAACTCTCTCCGAAAACCGTGGATTTCACTTCGAGAACAAACATCCCAAGGCGAACGAACCACCCATGTATTCCATGCTTTGGAACGATCCCAAACAACCGCTGCTTGGCTCCGTAGCGTTTCTTCCCGGTCTTGACAGGAAGGGGGTCGTTCTTATCGTCCAGGGAAGTTCACTCGCAGCCAGCGAAGCCGTCCAGGATTATCTTCTGAACGATGATGCCTTCCTTCCCTTTCTCAGGAGCATTCGCAAACCTGACGGTACTCTGCCGTTTTTCGAAGTCGTTCTCGAGTCGAATGAAATCGATGGAACTCCCGGTTCATGTAAGATCCTTGCCTCTCATGTCTATTGAGATTCGAATTGCTTTTAGAGAAAAACATCAATCGCTCAGACAACGGTTCACTACAAGCTTTCTCTGCACGTAGGAGTATGTCTAAAAGGTGAGCTTCTCCGGGATTCCAGCCAGTTTCTAACTTGTAGAGATGGAGACTATAGACTCTAAAGACTCAATGGCGGAGGGAGAGGGATTCGAACCCCCGTTGGCCTTTCGACCAAAGCGGTTTTCAAGACCGCCTGTTTCAACCGCTCACACATCCCTCCGCGTCTTAGCCGGTTGATATCTACCAAAGGCTAACACTACCGGGCGCAGGCAATCAGGAGTTTATCTGCGCCACCTCTTCAAAAACCTTCCATGAGGAGAATGGAGCCGATGAGCGGATTTGAACCGCTGACCTACTGATTACGAATCAGTTGCTCTACCAGCTGAGCTACATCGGCGCTTAGTCCCACTCAGGCCCACCCGCCCAGTGGATCAGAGACTTCCCGTCCTTGATAAGGATACCCAGAATAACCAGCAGACGCAACGGTCGGATGCCCCATGCCCCCCACTCCAAATCGATTACCCTCAAAACATCATGCCGCCACCCGCAATCCGGTTATCCCGGCTCGCGTTCTCGCTCGTCCTCCTCTGCACACCAGGACTCTGCTCTCCCCCTGAGACCTCCGCCGCCGCCATCCCCGCTCCGGCCACACGGGAGATCATTGCCTACGTCTTCCCTCAGGATCGCGTTCTTGATCCCGATGAAGTCAACGGGCGTCGGCTCACGCGCATCAACTATGCCTTCGCCAATATCAAAGACGGGGAGATCGTCGAGGGCTTCTCTCATGACGCCGAAAACTTCGCCATCCTCAATAAACTGAAGCGCTCCAATCCTTCGCTCAAACTTCTCGTCTCCGTCGGCGGATGGACATGGTCCGGCGGCTTCTCTGACGCGGCTCTCACCCCTCGCTCCCGAGCCCGTTTCATCGAAAGCGCCGTGCGCTTCGTCGAGCGCCACAAGCTCGACGGCCTCGACATCGACTGGGAGTACCCCGGCCAGTCTGGAAACGGCAACACCTTCCGTCCGCAAGACAAGCAGAACTACACTCTCCTTCTCGCCGAGCTCCGCCGACGCTTCGATCACGAACAAACTCGCCTCGGCCGCCGGCTCTACACCTCCATCGCCACCGGAGCCTCCACCAAATTTCTCGAACACACCGAGATGGACAAGGTTCAGCGTTACGTCGACACCGTTAACCTGATGACCTACGACTTCTACGTCGGCGGCCCCTCCACAGGCCACGACGCCCCTCTCTTCCACAATCCCGCCGACCCCAAGCACGTCTCCGTCGACCGCTCCGTCACCGAGTACGAACAGGCAGGCGTTCCCGCGCGCAAGATCGTACTCGGTGTTCCCTTCTACGGCCGCAGCTGGGGAGAGGTCGCGAACAAAAATCATGGTCTCTTCCAACCCGGTAAGGCAGCCAAAGGAGTTCATTTCTCCTACCCCGAGCTTCCAAATCTTCTCGCCACCGGTTTCGTCCGCTACTGGGACCCTGAAGCCTCCGCGCCCTATCTCTATAATCCTCAGACAAAGGTCTTCGTCACCTACGAGGATCCCCAATCGTTAGCCGCGAAGTGCAGCTATATAACGGACCATCATCTGGGAGGAGTCATGTTCTGGGAATACTTCAACGACTCCACCGGCATCCTTCTCGAAGCAGTTCACGCCGGTCTCTCTCCCAGCCCCATTGCGCACCCGAAAGGTGACTGAATATGGCCACTGCGCAACTCATGCCCCCGACATCCACGACCCTGCACGCTCCCCGCGTCCTCTCCATCGATATCTTTCGCGGCCTCACCATGGTCGTCATGGTCTTCGTCAACGACCTCGCCTCAGTGAAAGGCCTCCCCTGGTGGACCTATCACGCACCCGGCAAGGTCGATGCCATGACCTACGTCGATATGGTCTTCCCGGCCTTCCTCTTTATTCTTGGTATGGCAATCCCACTCGCCGTCGAGCAACGCCTGCGTAAAGACTCCTCGCAACGGCGCCTCTGGCTTCATGTTGTTCTTCGCTCACTCTCACTACTCGTCCTCGGGCTCATCCTGGCGAACGCAGGCGCAGGCGATCCTTCGCTCATCCATATGCGCCCCAGCCTCTGGGCCATCCTCGCACTCATTGGAGCTCTTCTCTTATGGATGGCCTATCCCTGCACCGAGAATCGCCAGACTCTCTTCAAGGTCCTTCGCCTCATAGGCCTCACTCTCATCGTGATCATGTTCGCCATCTTCCGCCGCACGGCAAAAGACGGCAGCATCACCTGGATAAGAACCGCCTACCCTGAGATCCTCGGCCTTCTTGCCTTCGCCTATCTCACCACCTGCATCCTTTACATCCCCACACGACGCTGGCGATGGGCTCCCTTTGCCTGGTTTGCTGGGCTCACCCTCTTCTGCTCTCTCTGTACCGCGAAGTGGATCACCTTCCCCAGCTACACCTCTCTTTATCTCTGGCCCTTCCACAACGGCTCTTCGACCTCCATTGCCATGGCGGGCGTCGCCGCCTCAACCATCTTCGTAGGTCCTCAGAGCCTTCGCTGGCCCACCTTTCGCTCAAAAGCCATCCTTGCTCTCTCATTCGCCACGGTCACTCTGATCGCAGGATTCCTGCTTACCCCACTCGGAATCTCAAAGATCCGCGCTACACCCACGTGGTGCCTCTACAGCATCGGAGCTTCCATCCTTCTCTTCACGCTCCTCTACTGGATCTGCGATGTGCTGCATCACACGCGATGGGCTGCGTTCGTGCGACCGGCAGGATCGAACACGCTTCTCACCTATCTGCTGCCGGACTTCTGGTACTTCATTCTCACTGCTCTCGGCATCACCTGGTTTTGGACGCATTTCGCCTGGGGATTCCCTGGAGTCGTTCGTTCCGTAGTCTTCACCGCGTTCATTCTGGGAATCTCCGCTCTGCTCACGCGCCTGAAGCTGCGCCTGCAGCTCTGAGACACGCCTTTCCCCTCAAGCCGCCCGTGGTCTGACCTCAAAACCAATCGGAATAAGCCACAATTTATCAATAATTTATGGCCTTGCAGCTGCAAAAATCACCTGTTCCAGCGGCATACATCCTTGCGCACCGCTTAAAAGTGAAGAGGCCGCCCGGCAACAGGGTGGCCTCTTCTTTAGGGAGAATAGTTCCAACGGAGGCAAAGCCATCAGAACTTTCTGGCGAAATACTATGTTTGGCAAAATGACGTGTCAAGGTTTAAACCGACAAACCATAAATCACTATTTTCCATATAGTTACCGGAGTTATCAAATAGATAACCTTCACGGCATTATTCGCCTTATATTCGCTTTTGCCTGTTAAGATTCCATATAAACGGTCGTCGAATCAGCCGCTTAGCTTTACCGTTGCACCACCTCTGGTGCACGAGCGGCTATCCCTTTGACCCCGACCCCTGACCGTCCACGTGAATAGGGGAGCCGTTCCCGCTCAGGTCGATCCGCAGAAACTCCGGCTCCGTCGCCGCGGGCTTACCCTGCAGAACCCGTATCGCAGCTCTTCCCGCGCCCAGCGAAAGTCCCAGCACCACCGCCGCCAGCGCACCGAAGCCGCAGAAGATAGCGATGCTTGTCAGCAGGCTGTACGTCTTCTGTACCTCTACATGAAACTCGGGTGGCATCGGCTTGTTCCAGGTCACCTCGATGCGAGGATGAATCCCCTGCACCAGCGTCTTCGCCTCTGCGAGTGTCCACTCTCCCGTAGTCACCATCACCAGTGTTCCTGAGCGTCGAACCACTACGGTACCGGCCGACTTGCCGCGCCGATGAACCTCTTCTTCGATAGCCCGCAACCTGTCGGCTGCGATCTCCGGCGTAGGATAGAGCAGCATCGTCAGCCTGCCTCTTCCCGCGTACTTCGCAGTGACGGCCTCAGCAGCCTTGTCGAAGCCAAGAATCGCTGCCGGCAGCACGCCGTCCATCGACTCATAGCTCACAGGCCCCAACGCGTACTTCACCGAGTCCCGCTCCAGCCCCTTCTCCGGCACCAGAGTAGGCAGCAGCGGCGGCAGCCCCTTCGGTCCGCCCACCTTCGGCAGCCCTACCTGAATCCTGTTCAGCAGCGCCTCGACCTTCCCGCCCCGGTCACCTGTGGCCTCTACCAGACTAGCGCCACTCCGAAACAGGTAGCGATCGCCGTTCAGGCTCGTCTCTTCCCCCAACCCAACGCCACGATATGCTGACCCGGGCCGCTGAAAATAGCTATAAGCCGCGTGAGCTCCCGTAGCGTCGACAAACTGCCGGGCTGTGATCTTCACCGTTGGGCCTGCGTTCCCCACGCGATAGACCGCCTGCTCACTGCGCTTCAGCCCATCTTCGGTCAGAACGGTATCTAACTTTTTATCTTCCGGCTGCGATCCAACAGCGCTGTCAGGCTGCCGAGCCCAGTCTCCGACCTGCTGGGGTAGTAGCGGAGCAGGCGGCACAACCAGCGTAGTCTTCGCATCCTGCCCCAAGGCCGAAACCGTCGCGCCCGCAAGACACACCCAAAGAACCCGCTGCGCCAACCTATGCCCTTTTCGCTCGCCCTGTACCATAAAACACCGTCCTGCTAACGGCAGATTACACCAGAGCGGCAAAAACGTGCTTCCGTCCATCGCATAACTTATGCATGTGGCAAGTCGCCGGATAACAAAATAAAAGATTTGGTCCCGATAGAAGAGCCCTACCGGCTGCTGATCTGCTCTACCGGACTCTTCGAAGCGCTCAACCCGCCTTCATACTTCGCGACGCCTTTATAAAGGCTCTCCGCCACCCGTTGCCGATACTCCGGCTGCCGCAGCTGCTCGGCATCCCTCGGGTTCGTGACAAACGAGATCTCCGCCAGAATTGAAGGCATATTGGCTCCGATCAGCACAACAAACGGAGCCTTCTTCACTCCGCGGTTCCGCAATCCGGTGTTGCCGCGCTGCAATCCCGCATAAAGATTCGTCTCTACATCCGATGCAAACTCGCGCGACTCGTCGATCTTCTCCTTCAGGGCAATCTTCTTCACCAGATCGCTCAACTGATGAATCGACTGATCGCTCACCGCGTTCTCACGTGCTGCAACCTCCAGCGCATCCGGCTGCGAGGTGAAGTTCAGGTAATAGGTCTCCACCCCACGCGCAGTCGAATCGCTCGATGAGTTCGCATGGATCGAAAGAAACAGGTCCGCCTGCGCCTTGTTCGCAATCGCGGTCCGCGTCTCCAGCGGAATAAACGTGTCATCGGAGCGCGTATAGATAATCTCGGACCCCAGCCGCTCATGCAGCAGCTTGCCCAGCCGCAGCGCGACATCCAACACGACGTCCTTCTCTTCGAGCCCATCGACACCGAGAGTTCCCGAGTCGTGCCCGCCATGTCCCGCATCGATCACGATTCTGCCGATCTTCAACCCCAGCGCACGCACCAGCGAGGTCTGCCCATCGGCTGTCGGAACCGCCGCCCGCGCCGGTGCAGCCGGATCAACCGGAGCAGCCTTACCTCTCTTCTTACGGGTCGAACTCGTCGAGCCACTCGCATCCGGAACCACCGCCGCAATCGGACTCGAGGTAGGTACACTCGTGGCTTCAACCTTCCCTGGTTGATCGCTCAACGACGCAACCTCCGTCGACGTCCCCGCATTATTCGTCGCAACCGAGTTAGGAACCGGACGCCGCGTTGAAGACTTCACCTCAGGTGCAGTCCTGGGAGCAGGCACATTCGCCGCACTCGTCTGCGGCTGCGGCTCGGAGTTCGCCGCAACCTGCACCGGCTGCCCGCCTCCATGAATATCGATAATCAACCGGTAAGGATTCGGCAGCAGGAATGCCGAGTACTCAGTCACATCATTCACATCCAGAACCACGCGTGTCACATCGTTCGAGAACTGCGCCGCGCGAATCTTCTTCAAAAATCCATCGTCCGTCACCGCGAAGCTCTTCCCCGCCAGCTCCTGCGCCAACCGCGTCCCATGAAGGTCGAAGTAGATCCGATCCGGGTTCGGAACACGAGCCGCCTCATAGGTCACGTCATCGCCCAGATCGATCGCCACACGCGTATAGTTCGGCGTCGACCAGTGCCGAATCCCCGTAACCTGCGCGAAGCCGCCTTTGTTCGTCACAGAGGTCTTCGCCACATGCGAAGGTCCGCTCTGTATCCCCGACGAAGCTGACGAAACCATTGCAGGAACAGCCTGTTCCTCCCGGCCGAGCGACGCATCCACTGGATTCGAAGTCCCGCGTCGTGTCTCCGAATCGCCAGAGGCCGAAACTGCTCCCGTCGAAGCCATAGGAGCAATCGAACTATCGCTCGCGCTTTTGCTGGACAACATCGTCGCACTCTGCGCTGCCTGAGCCTTACCGCTCTTCCCCGTTCGCGGCGCGCTATTCCCCGCCGTCTGCTGCCGCGCACTCTTATCCAGCGAAGCCAGCCCCGCCTTCGCCTCTTCGGACTGCGTGCTGTGCGGATACTGTTTCACCAGCAGCGCATACTTCTCACGCGCAGCGGTCGTATCGTGCAGATCGTTCTCATAGATCTGCGCCTCCGCCAGCAGCGCCCCCACACGCAACGAGCTTCCCGGATACTGCTTGCGCAGAAACTCATACTGAGCCACAGCATCCTTAAAGCTCTTCGCATCATCGAGACTGCGTCCCTGCTCCGCCAGCAACTCCGCCACCGCATTCACAGATGCAGCCGCATACCTACTCTGCGGCCCCTCATGATAGATATCGCGAAATCTGTCCAGAACCTTCGTATACTCTGCGCGCGTGCGGCTTCCCTCAGGAATCGCCTCCAGTGCTTCACGTCCCTGCGAGGCCTTCTCCCACGGAGACATCTCCACCACGCGTCTCTGCGTCGTTGAGCTCTTCGTCTTCGATGGTGCTGTCGCAGCCATCCCGACACAGCTCAGCCCCGCCGCACAAACAGCGCACCACACTCCGATACTCCGCAGCCCATTGCACACTAACATCGCAGCTTCAGTTTAAGAGGCTCACATGCCGCTCCTCAGTGTGAAAACTCGCTGGGTACTCGCCCCGATACCCCCGTTAAACTTACGAAACTTTCCCAAAACGGTAATAGAGGCGAAGAAGTCGCCCTCTTCGCCTCTACGTTCCCAACTTTTCGGAGATCGTTCTTACAACAAACCTTCCACCACCGAAGCCGACTTCGCCAGCGCACCATCCAGCGCGCCCGCATCGCTTCCTCCAGCCTCAGCGAGATCCGGCCTTCCGCCGCCCTTCCCACCCACCAGGGCTGCAAGTTGACTGACTACTTTGCCCGCCTGCACCTTCGTCGTAAGGTCCTTCGTAACCCCCACAATCAACGAGACCTTCCCATCAGCCGCAGCACCAAGCACCACCACGCCCGAACCAAGCTTGCCACGCAGCTCATCCACAAGATTCCGCATCTGGCTCTTGTCCAGAGCATCCACGCGCTGCGACAACACCTTCACGCCCTTCACCTCAACCGCCGACGAAGCCGCATCCGAAACCGCAGCTGAAGCCGACTTCATCCGCACCTGCTCCAGCTCGCGGCGCAGCTTCTTCATCTCCTCTTCCTGCGCGGCAACCCTCTGGCGCAACGCATCCGCAGGAGCCGCATCGCTCGCGCCAACCATCTGCCCCACCACGCGAGCCACATCGAAGTCGCGCCGGAACTCATTCAGCGCACCGGTTCCGCTCACCGCCTCCACACGCCGCACACCGCTCGAGACCGAGCCCTCACCCACCAGCTTCAGCAGGCCGATCTCACCCGTAGCAGCAGTATGGGTTCCACCGCACAGCTCCGTCGAGAAGCCCCCAATCTTCACCACACGCACGCGCTCGCCGTACTTCTCACCGAACAGCGCCATCGCTCCCAGCTCATTCACCGCAACATCAATCGGAACATCCACCAGCGTCTCGACCTTTGTATTCGCCAGCACCTGACGATTCACAATGTCCTCGACCTGCCGCAGCTCTTCCTCCGCAACACCCGTGAAGTGCGAGAAGTCGAAGCGCAGCCGCGTCGCATCGTTCAGCGATCCCGCCTGCTTCACATGCTTACCCAGAACCTCGCGCAACGCCGCATGAAGAAGATGCGTTCCCGTGTGATTGCGCTCCGTCGCGCGACGATTCTCCGCATCCACGACCGCATCCACGGTATCGCCAATCGCAATCGTCTCCCGCGCCTTCACCTTATGCGCAAACACACCCTGCACCGGCTTGTTCGCACCCAGCACATCAGCCACCACCGTGTTGTGATCGTCCGAGTACAACCAGCCGATATCACCCACCTGTCCACCCGAGTCCGCATAGAAGCTCGTCGCATCCAGCACGACCTCGCCCTGCTCACCCGCCTTCAGCTCCGGCACTCCAACGCCATCCTTCACCAGCGCAAGAACCTTCGCACCCTCGACGCGCAGCGACGAATAGCCTTCGAACTCCGTCTTTAGCAGCTCACGATACACAGGAGCCGCCGACTTCTGCGATCCACCCTTCCACGAAGCCCGCGCGCGCGCCTGCTCTTCAGAACGAGCCTGCTCGAATCCATCCATGTCGAACTGGATCCCCGCGTCCCGCGCCGCATCGGTCATGAAATCCAGTGGCATGCCAAAGGTCTCGTACAACCGGAACGCAGCCGCGCCCGAACGCAGCGTCTCTTCATTCATCTGCCGCAGGCCAAGCTCAAGCGTGCGCGCAAACTGCTCCTCTTCCGCAAGCACCACCTTCGCCACGCGGTCCGCAGACTCCTTCAGCTCCGGATATGCTGTGCCCATCTCATCGCGCACCGCATAGACCATCTCATGCATGAAGGGCTTCTCCTGCCCCAGCAGGCGTCCATGACGAATCCCGCGCCGCATGATCTTGCGCAGAACATATCCGCGACCTTCGTTCGAAGGCAGCACACCATCCGAGATCAAAAACGTCGCCGCACGCGAATGATCCGCAATGATCCGCAGACTCGCCTGCGAACGCAGATCGACATCGTGATCCGCCTCAACCTTATGCCCCGTCAGCTCTTCAGCGCGTTTGATCAGCGGCGTGAACAGATCGGTCTCAAAGTTCGACAACACTCCCTGCAACACACACGCAATGCGCTCCAGCCCCATTCCCGTATCGATCGAAGGCTTCGGCAACGGAGTCAGCAACGGCCCACCCGGCGTCACCGCACGGTCGAACTGCATGAACACAAGGTTCCATATCTCGACGTAACGCTGCTCGTCCTCGCCGAACGGCCTGTCGACACTCGGGTCTTCGCCAGCTTCCTTACCCAGGTCGTAGTAGATCTCGCTGCACGGTCCACACGGGCCGGTATCGCCCATCGCCCAGAAGTTGTCCTTCGCGCCCAGCTCGAAGATGCGCTCCGCCGGAACCCCCGCATCCAGCCAGAACTGGTACGCCTCCGTATCTCGCGGCACTCCCTCATCGCCCTCGAAGATCGTCACGTACAGCTTCGCCGGATCGATCCCAAACCACTCCTTCGAGGTCAGCAGCTCCCACGCATACGCGATGGCATCCTTCTTGAAGTAGTCGCCAAAGCTGAAGTTCCCCAGCATCTCGAAGAAGGTATGGTGTCGCCGCGTAAAGCCGACATTTTCCAGATCGTTGTGCTTGCCACCCGCGCGCACGCACTTCTGCGAGGTCGTGGCGCGCGAGTAATCGCGCTTCTCCAAGCCGAGGAAGACGTCTTTAAATTGATTCATTCCCGCGTTGGTAAACAGCAAAGTAGGATCGTTCGCCGGTACAAGCGACGACGAATGCACACGACGGTGCCCTTTACCTTCAAAAAACCGCAGAAAATCTTCCCGAATCTGGCTTCCCGACCTGTAGTTCATAGGTATTTAAGTCTATCAGCGCCCCATCGATTCTCTTAGCATCTCCTGCCGCAATTGCCACGCTCTGGCAAGCGTTTTTACATCGTTCCTCCATCGCGGCAGCATCAAGCTCATCGTCAATCCCTCCAGATTCACAACAATCCCCCAAATCAGCGCAATCGGAACCAGCACTTTCAATTGATCGAGTGCAAAGACTCCAACCATTGCCGCCGCCAGCAATAATCCCCACATCTTTGCCATATAGGAGTGATAGCTGGCAGTTTTTCGAAACTTCCAGAGATCGAAAACATAGCGGAAACCTTCAAGAGCAAATAGGCCGGCAAACAACCATCGGTTACTCCGCAAAATCTCAGGCTCCCGTACCCAAAGTCCCGCTGCCACTCCGAGATAAAAGACTGTATCGGCAATAGAATCTGACACCCGCAGGGCCGGTGTATCGCACTTCCAGTGCCGGGCCACAACGCCGTCCAGGATGTCGTCAACCAACGCAACCAAAACGATCGATGCCAGCCAAAGGCCTCCCCATCCGGCGTGCGCGCCCCATACGAAAACAGGACACAGGATGACGCGCAACCCGACCATCCCCCACACAATCGCCAGTTGCAATCGCCGCAACATCATCTCCCCTGAATCCCCGGCCGCCACGTAATCCCCTCAAGCCGCAATACGCTATCCTTCGTCGCCTTCAACCCGGTAAACTCACTCCGAAGCCGCACCATCTCCATGCAGCACACCAGAGCATCGAAGGCATCCTCACTCCCCAGAGCCTTCGCCATCACCCCACTCCCCAGCCCCTTGTATTTCCGCGCCGCAAGATAAACCTTCCTCGCCTCCGCATTGCTCTTCTTCACCGCGCCCGTCAGCAGCCGCGTATACATCTCCACCAGCAGCGGCTTCGGCCGCGTATCTCTCAGCCCGGCCGACTCGAACGGCCACACCCGAAACCCCGCCTCCCACATCCGCAGCAGAAACGGCATCGCCCGCAGGCTCCCCGTCCCCACGCTCCCCGACCCTCCAATCTGAAACGGCGACTTCGGCGTAATCCCATGTACCTTGGCGGCCCGCGCAGGGTCTTCCCCCACCAGCTTCGGCGTCACCTTGTTGTCGACATCCGTCAGCCGTAGCATCCTGTGCAGATTCACCCCGCAAAACTCCTCCGGACGCTTATGCGGAGCCCCCCAGAAACGCACATCGCGCTCCACCTCCTCGCACTCGCGAGCCAGCCATCGCTCCCCCTGCCCCTCAGCCACCTTCTTCCAGAACTCGAAGACCGTCGAGCACCTATGTTCCGCAAGGAACCACCCTGGAAAGCTGAAGCAGCAGTCCAGACTCACCACCATCCGCGGCGTCTCGCGTGCCATCGCGATCAGCCACTCCACCAGCTCCTCGCGCGTCCTCCCGGCTTCGAGCGTTACCTTGCCTGCGGTCCAAACCCCGGCCCAGATATGCCTGCGCTGCCCGGCCACGTCCACACGCCCCGACCAGTCCACCGCCACAATGCTGTCCAGATCTTCCATCCCACCATCATCCCACCACCGGGGAACTTTCCGAGCTCCTCCGCGTATTCCCTGCAGGAGAGAAACACACCATGCTCAAACTGCTCCTCTTCTGTCTGCTCCTCGTCACCTGCTGGCCCGTGGCCATCGTAGCCCTGCTGCTCTATCCGCTGATCTGGCTCCTTCTGCTGCCCTTCCGGCTGGTAGGCATCGTCGTGGGCGGAACCTTCGACCTCATCGCCGCACTCTTCTTCCTGCCCGGCCGCATCCTTAGAACCATCTAGAACGTAGAGCGGTTTCACCCTGGAGCAATTTCACCACTGGTGCAGAGCAGCCCCAAAAGATCGTCATTCTGAGCAAAGAGAAGAATCCCTGTATTTCGCCTTTGCCTTTTGCTGTCTTCCGCCCCTCTGGAGAAATCGCTCTAACGAACAAGAACCAGCCGCACCAGCGTAAAGCCAAACAAACCAATCGCGACCCACGCAAACCAGTCGCCCCAAAGCTGATACAGCGTCCCCTGATGCTCCACCGGAACATCCGCAACCAGCGTCGCAAATCGCGCCGAGTCGCTGCGAGCCTCCGCGACAATCCGCCCGCGGCTATCGCTCACCGTCATATATCCGCCCTTCGCCGAGCGCGCAATACTGAAGCCATCCTCCACTCCGCGCATCACCGCAATATGCCCATGCCATGAGCGATCCACCATAAAATCCCACGCCGGAACCAGCATCACACCTGCCCCCGCCGCCCCATAACGCCTCGACAGCCGTGTGAAATCCATATCCTTGCAGATCGCCACGCCCCATCTCTCCTGCGATCTGGGCAGCACCGTGATCGTCGTCCCCGGCTTCAGATTCGACTCGAACGGCGGAAGCATATGGTGCTTCTCATAGCTCGCCACCACCGCCCGCGGCGCATACACCCGCGCCTCGTTATAAGTAAACGGAGCAGCCACATGAACCGCCCCCACTACAACCGTCACGCCCGTCTTATCCGCTACCACCTGAAAGGTCTCATCGGCCTTCTTCGTGTCCGGATCGATAATCACGCCAAGCTTCTCCGGCAGAACAACCGCCTGCGCTCCCTGCGCCGCCAGCCTCTCCACCTCAACCGAGTAATCCCGAAACAACCGTTCCGTGGGAGCACCTTCATCGCTCACTCCCGCATTCCCCGGAGCATCCGATGCAATCAACCCGACGCGAACCGCCCTTCCCTGCGGCTGCATCAGCCGAACCGCACCAAAAATCAGCGACGCCGCAATCACTCCCATGCTCACACCCAGCACGCTCCACGCCAGTCTCTGCTGCGCACCCCAAAGATGCATGCCGACGGCAATCGCAGAAGGAAACAGCAGCAGCAGAAAACTCATCCCCCACGGTCCTGTAAGCGAAGCCACCTGTAGAAACGGCAAAAAACTAAGCTGCGAATAAGCCAGGCTGCCCGCCGTCCCATGCGGAGTCGTCAGATTCCGCATGTACTCCAGAGAGACCCACGCCGCGGGCAAAGCCAGCAATGCACTCCACACTGCACCCCGAAGCACCAGCGCCCGGAACAGCAGCACACCTCCCGCAAACGCCACCGCAGCAACCAAATACACCGCAAACCACACCAAAGCCGGCGCTCCAAGAACATGGTGCAGATAGCCCCACATATTCAGGCCGCCCAGCATCATCGACAACACCGCCACAATGGCCGTGCTCCACCACGAGCTGCGCAGCGCAAACCACAACACCGGCAACATGGCGAACCACATCAACGGCCACACCGGGTTCAACCCGTTTCCAAACCAGATCAGCGTAGCCACGCACGCTACCACGAGCACCCCCACGCCCATCTGCCGATAGTTATTTGCGTATGCCATTCATGTACCTCTTGAAAGATCTGCAACAAAATCCGCGAAACTCATCTGCCGTCATCGCCATGCGTCCCCCCAGATAAAGCATGATGAGCCCCTGCATCAGCGCGCCCATCTCGAAGACGATCTCCCACGCATCGTCCTCGCGAAGAAATCCCTCCGCCATGCCCTCTTTCAACACCGCAGCCGTAGGATTCGCCGTCGGCGACAACCCCGCCTCGAAGTCCTTCGGAAACTGGCGCGCACCCTCACGAGGCTCAAGAAACATCAGCTCGAACAGACGCGGATTTTCAAGAGCATGATCGATGAAGATATGCATCAGCTTCTCGAGCCTCTTCTCCGTCCCGCCCGTAAGCCTGGCTCTCTTCAACCTTCCCGCAAGCTCGGCGAAGCCCTCATCCGCCAACACATTCAGCAGACCGGCGCGGTTCGGATAGTGGCGATACAGTGCCATCGCCGTAATCCCAACCTCACCGGCCACGCGCCGCATCGTCACCGCATCCGCTCCCTCACGATCCAACAGGCGTCGAGCAGCAGCAGCAATCTTCTCCGAGGTAGATTTCGTCGTCACAGGTATACACTGTATACCTAAAAATCGGAAAAATGCACCTGAAAAAGAGCCGACTCAAAAAAAATGTGACCAGTTACGGATGAGCTCCCACTAGCTCTCTTCTTCCTGCACCGGCTCTTCCACCTCGTCGACCTCGATGTCCCACTCCCGCAGGACCTTGAAGATCGCCCCGGCAGAAAATCCCGCGCGCATCAGCCTTCCCATCACGCGCGCAGCCTGCTTCTTCGCGTCCTCTCCCTCAGGACGCTTCATCCTCTTACGCGCAACATACTCACGAGCCAGCGCGACCTCGTCCACATCCTCATAGGCCGTCGCAAGCGTAGAGGCAATCAGGTCTTTATGAATCCCCTTCTGCACCAGGTCCTGCTGCACGCGCCTGCGACCGAACTTCTCGTTCTCCTTCCGCAACCGCGTGTAGTCGGCGGCAAAACGTGTATCGCTCAGATACTTCAGCTCCTTCAGCCGATCCACCACGCGGTCCATCGCCCGCTCGCCTGCCTCGCCCTCTTCGGCACGTGTGCGCATCAGCCGCTTCAGATCGCGCACCGTCCGCATCTTCCGCGCCAGCGCACCAACGGCATAGTCAAACAACGCCGTCTCACCCAACGGCTCTCTCTTCTTCTTCGCACGCGCAAACGCCATTACTGCACCGTTCCCGAGTAGGTATTCGACCGCGTCCATCGATCGCACCACTCGCCTACCTCTTCATACCATCGCTGCGAGTTCTGCGGCTTCAGCACCCAGTGCCCCTCATCGGGAAAATAAAGCATCCGCGAAGGCACATTCAGCCGCTGCAACGCAGTGAACAGTTGAAAGCCCTCACTCACATCCAGCCTGTAGTCACGCTGCCCATGAATCACCAGCGTAGGCGTCTTCGCATTCTTGATCGAAAGCAGAGGAGACCACTTCCTGAAAGGATCGGCCGCCACCGTCCGGTCCGAGTATCTCCAAGGCTGGCCCGGCTCCTTATCGCCCGGCGCACGAAACTCCCATTCGTTGAACCAAATCTCCTCGGTCGTCCCATACGCACTCTGCGGATTAAACATCCCATCGTGCGTCACGATGCACGCAAAGCGGTTCGTATGCGTCAACATCCAGTTCGCCATGAAGCCGCCATAACTTCCGCCCAGAGCACACTCCCGCGTCTTATCGACAAAGCTGTAATGCTGCTCGACGTAATCGAGCCCCTTCATCAGGTCCACATACGGCTTGCCGCCCCAGTCGCCGTTCACGCCATCGATGAAGCTCTGCCCATACCCCGTCGACCCGCGCGGATTGATCATCACCACCACATATCCACTCGCGGCCATCAGCTCCGGATTCCACCGATAGCTCCACGCATCTCCCCACGCTCCCTGCGGTCCGCCATGAATCAAAAACTTCACAGGATACTTCTTCGCTTCATCGAACCCCGGAGGCCGCAGCAGAAATCCCTGCACCGTCGTACTCTCCGCGCCCGGAAACATGAAGCTCTCCATCCGCGGCAGATCGAGCTGTCTCAGCACCCCATCGTTCATATGCGTCAGCCGCACCACGGGAGCGCCGCCATGTCCCTCGGCATCCAGAGGAATCGCCGAAATCGCCGCCGGACTCCGCACCGTCATCATCGAAGTCACAATCGTCCGCCCGTCCCGGGACACCTGCAGCTCGCCATACTCGGCCTTGTTCGCAATCGCAGTCGCCTCCGGCAGATCCACCTGCACCGACAACACATTCGCCTCACCCATCTCCTCGCTGATGAAGTAGACCGTCTTCGAATCCGGCCCCCACGCAAACTCGTTCACCCAGCGGTCGAAACGAGGCAGCAGATCCTTGATCGGCCCGGCGACATCGCCAGCCTTACGCGTCATCGGCTTCGCCCCACGCTCTGCAACATCCGACGCCACCTGTTGATCCGCATCCGCCAAAGCCGCACTCAGGCTGTTCCGGTCGAACACCATCAGCCGGAACCGATCGCTCTCATACCCCGCCCTCGCCTGCGAACGAAACGCCAGCCACCGGCCATCCGGCGAATACGCAGGAGCATCGTCACTCCCCGGCGAAGTCGAGATCTTTACCGGCCTCTCTCCAGCCTCGTCCAGACGCAGCGTAAACACATCGTTGTTCGTGCTCGCCGCCGGAACCGCATCCAGGTTCGTCACAAACGCAATCTCATGCGAGTCCGGAGCCCACGCATATCCCACCGGCCCGCCCAGCGAAAACACCGGAGCCTCCGCATCCCCAATCCACCGCTTCGGCGTAAGATCGCGGACTGAATTGCCGTCCGTCGCGCTCACCACCAGCACATGGCTGCGCTTCGGCCCGATGTACTCATTCCAGTGCCGGTAGAAGAGATGGTCGAAGGCCATCGCCTTCACCTGGCTCTTCGTCGCGATATCATCCCTGCGGCGATTGCAGTTGTCCTCGTCCAGCCACGACTCTTCATCGCTGCACCCCGGATACACCCGCGACACGAACAGAATCCGCTTCGAATCCGGCGACCACACCGCCCCATCCGCCTCCGTGCTCACATGCGTCAGCTGCTTCGGTGTCCCCAGCTTCCCTTCCCCATCATTCCAATCCGCAACGTAGATCTGCGACGACGCACCCTTATCCGCCGAGACAAAAAGCACATGCCTTCCATCCGGAGAGAACCTTCCATTACTCTCCCCCTCCTTCCAGAAAGTCACCTGCTGCTCGCGCCCGCCGCCCATCGGAACCACCCACAGGTGCGAGACCTTCGTATTCGCGATCAGATCCACATCCACCGACGAAAACATCACCCACTTGCCCGAAGGAGAGATCTGCGGATCGCTCAGCCGTCTCATCCGCTGCAGGTCCGCAAACGTCATCGGCCTCCTCCCTGAGCCGCTACCACTCCCATCCTGATCCACCGCCGTCCCAACCGAGCCCGCATCGCTCAAAGCCTGCCCCAACATCACACCGCCGGCGATCAGCCCCACGGCAAACACACCTGCAAACATCCTCATAGCGCGGTTACTCCCGCGCCAGTCTACAACGACAGCCATGCTCCTTCACCCGAGCAGCGAAGCTACAACAGCAACCCTCTCTGCCTCTGTCCTCGCGGCTGAGCCGAAACCCCAGTGCTCTCCCGAGCCTGGGCTACATTCCCCACCACCACCTTGAACGGATAGCTCCGCGAATACCCCAGCTTCCCTGCACGCTTCAGACGTCCGGCTGGCTCGACACTCTCCATCGCCCTCCCCAGCTTTACCGCCAGAGCCTCCAGCCCCACAATCGCCTCCTCGGCTCTGCGACGCGGAACCTGCAGAATGCTATCCGCACAGACCAGCATCGCTCCCACTATCCGGCCTCCTGTCGCTCCCACCGGAACCGCCACAACCCGCCCCTCACCCAGGCGAACCACCAGACTGGCGACTCCCATCTGCACCCCATCATTCCAGCATCCATCCACCGCGCTCCGAGCCAGTTCTTTGATCGCAGCCAGCATGGCATCATCCATGCCTTCGCTGGCAGCAAGACATAGATGCCCCTCGGCATCCCGCACCAGCATCGCCACCCGCCCGAACGGGCTCCTCGCCGCAATCGTGCCGCAAACACTGCTCCCCAGCGCCTCGACACCCCCATCCCGCCCCACGCGGACATCCAGCCGCATATAGGCCTCCATCTCCTCCCGCCCGCGCCTTTCCCGCTCGCATGCCCCGTGGACAGCACGCAGCCGAAGCCGGACCGCCCACAGCATCCCCACCAGCCCCAGCAACACGGTCCCATAAGCCAAATGCGGCCAAATTCTCTGCCATTCCGCCAGCATCAACCAAACCTCCGCTTGTCGCGTCTATCCTGTATAAGGAAGGTCCGTGGCTGAACTCCCCGGCCTCCTCACGTATGGAGCACCAGACACGATGAAGCTCGCCTCAGCGCTCTCCGTCAGCTTTCTCACAGCCTCTCTCGTCGCTTTATCGGCGCTGGCTCCACGAAACTTCGCCTTTGTCCCAAATTGGAACGCCCCCGTCTACGCCGCCGAGGACCAGGGCTTCGGCCAGCTCGACCCCACCCCACCCTCCGGCATCACCGTCGACGAGATCGTCAAGCGTTTCGGCGCCCGCGAATCCGAGTTCAACCAGGCTCGTCAGAACTACATCTTTCGCCAGTCCGTAAAGATTCAGACCATCTCCGACGACAGCGGCCGCCCCGACGGCGAGTACCAGCAGGTCACCGACATCACCTTCGACAAGCAGGGCCGCCGCGCCGAGCACGTCGTCTTCGCTCCCCAGAACTCCCTCGAGCGCGTCCTCATGACCCCCGCCGACTTCGAGGAGATCGAGCACCGCCTCCCCTTCGTCCTCACCGCCGAGCAGATGTCCCAGTACGACATCAAGTACCTCGGCCGCCAGCGAGTCGACGAGCTCGACACCTACGTCTTCGAGGCAGGCCCCAAGACCCTCGAAAAAGGAAAGCGCTACTTCCAGGGCAAGGTCTGGGTCGACCAGAAGGACTTCCAGATCGTCCTCATCAACGGCAAGACCGTCCCCCAGGACATGCGCAAGGGACACGAAGACCTGCAGCCTCCCTTCACCACCTACTACGAGCAGATCGACGGCAAATACTGGTTCCCCACCTACACCAAGGCTGAAGGAACCCTGCACTTCCCCGGCGGCAACGGAGCGATGACCCAGGACGTGCACATGCGCAACATCGTCCGCTACACCGACTACAAGCAGTTCCGCGCCACCAGCCGCATCATCTACAACGGCGAGGACATCACCAACAATCGCGCCCCCGAGGACGACAAGAACAAGCCGGATGCCAATAAGCAGGAGCAGCCGCAGCCGGCCAACCCGCCCCGATAACCCTCCGCGAAGCCGTTAGTATCCGATCTCGCGGCAGATGTAGATCTCGACAGGGCGTTTGAAGCCTGCGCCCTTCGCATCGACGGCTCTGTATCCCTTCGGGCAGACATACCAGCTCGAGCCCTTTCGCTGGGCATAATCAAGCAGCGTAAAGTTGAGGTTCCTGCTCTTCCCCGCTGGGACATCCATCTCCATAGCATCGTCCGTATTGCCGAACACGATGGTGAGGTGCAGCGGCTGCGCACACTTATTGACATAGCGAGCCGTCTGCAGCGGTCCCTCATAGTCCTGAGAGACGCACGTCAGACGCGGCGGCTCCACCAGATGCTTGCGAAGCTCCGGGTCCATTCCATTCAGGTCGATATTGGGCGCCGCGGCAACCTGCGCGACAGCCCCCGAAGCGACTCCGGAAAAGAGAAGCGCCAACATCAACCTGATTCGCTTCATTGCAGCCCTCACAGGCAGACAGCGTTACGCAATCCCGTCCCGGATCGCCTAACCCATAAAGCAAACTCGCGGCAGACGGAATAATTACGTCGTCTGGCAGTGAGCATCCGGATCGGCATGCTGCTCCATCATCCACCGGTCCATCAGGGTCCCCGCGCAACGCGCACCGCACAGGTGTATCACTCCATCCGAGTGCGAATGATAGGCCTGCCACCGCGTCAGCTTGATCAGCGGCTGATCTTCCTCAGGATTCGGCCCCGGAAAACAGTCGATCCACGCCAGCCACCAGCCGTCCGACTCCTTCTTGTTCCCACACACATCACACGTGTAGCTCTCGCTGTAAGACATCCTCTTCCCCCGCCATCATGAAATTCACTACTGCCTCACCCAGCCGGTACAGGGTGCCCCATCTTCGGCGCAGCTTCACCGCGTCTAAGGATGGGTTATTCGAACGAACTTCGAACCGCACGATTCAGGCGCCGAAAGAAGCAGCCCTAGCGCAGCGATACCGGATCCACACGCCCCGAATCCGGCAGCATCTGCCAGTCCGACTCGTCGACCGCCTCAAAGTCCTCGCCCTTGATTACCTTCAGCTTGGCCAGATCGCCGTCGCTCCATCGCTTGTCCGGCTCGCCGATCAGGAACCACGGTCCACCGTTATCCGAAAGAATCATGCCATACTTCTTCAATCCCTTCAGAATGACCTGGTTTTCTTTCGAAAACTTTGAGATGTCAAAGTCCGCCTTCAGGCGAAAACGCTCCCCCATCGGAGGATACGACGGGTCCGTAAGCCGCGAGGCAAAGTGCCGCGCAGGCCATACATACAGCCGCTGCGTCTTGGGAGTCGTAAACCGGATCGCATGCTTCACCTCTCCCGCCGCAACCTCGTCATACCGCAACAGGCCCGGCAGAACCGCCAGTCCCGCCGCATCGGTCGAGGTCTTGTCCGGGGCCCGCAGAGCATTGCTGGTCAGGTCCATCTTGATGCCCGCGCCGCCGCTCCAGCTGCCGTCCTTCTGCTTCACCATGCCGCCCATCTCCGTCAGCACGCAGCGGCCCTCATCGACCAGGATGATGTGCCGGTCCGAATCCTCCGGCGAGTTCGGCCCACCCTCCATCAGCGCGCCCTCGGGAGTCGGATAGTGTCCGGGATCGCTCTCGTCCCCATACGTAAACGTAATCGGAATCCGCGGACGACCCGGCTTGATGATCGTGATCGGAATACCGTTCGTCGGATCCGAACCGAAGTTGGGATGCAGCGTCAGCGCCGGTCCCATCCGCTGGATATAGTCCTCGGAGTGCTTGTCCTTCTTCAGCGTATCAATCGGCGTATTCCACACGTTGTCCGCCGGAAAAATGGGACATCCCGCAATGTGCGGCCCCGAGCTCGCGCCAACCGACCCCGCGGCACCAGCAACACCGGAACCGACTGCGGCCAGCTTCGAGGCCGCCATCACGGCATCTGCCTCAGAGGGAACCTTCGAGTGCCAGACAAGAACCACTACAGCAATGCCGAAGAGCACTGCGCCAATTTGCGTCCGCTTGCTGGCCTTCATCAACCCTCCACGAATCTGCAATCGAAGATTCGATTTATCTGCACCATCATAATCCGCAACCGGAAATAGACCACATCCTTCTTCCTTCCTGCATCTACCTCTCCGGTAACCTCACTCCCAGAACTTCAGTTACTCACCATCTTCTTCACTCCGTCACTCTGACGGAAAGAAAAACACCATCATTCTGCGCCAAAGAAAAACACCGTCACGCTGAGCCAAAGAAAAACCTGACCCAAAGAAAAAGCGCCGTCATTCTGAGCGAAGCGAAGAATCCCTGTATTTCTTCGCAGGATGCCAAACCCCAGAACAGACTTACCAGTCCCCAACCAAGTCAAGTCCCCACAACACCCAACCCACACAAACCAAACCACATCCAGAACGCCGATCAGTTCCACCCCACCAATTAAACTAGAACCAGAAGTAAAAATCCCGGACAATCAGTCCGGGACATCCCATTAACTCTTTTCAATACAATACTTTACCCGCAAGCCCTTTACCCTGAATACTTTACACGGCCAACCCAGGCCAAACTAAAGAAAATAAGTACTTTATTCAAAACAGGTAGAGGGGGGTGGATACCCCCTTACTCACAGGAAAACCCTCAAGCCGCAGGCTCATTGTGCTCAAAGTAGAGATACTTCCTCCACGCCGCATCCGCGCTTCCGATCATCCGCATGATGTGCCGCGACGTATGCAGCGAGAACGGCCTCGGCTCGCGCTTCAGCTTCATATCCGTCAGCTCGTGGAGCATCTGGTTCCCCTTCCTGCGGTTGCAGGAGTGGCAGCACGCCACCAGGTTCTCCCACGTCGATAGCCCGCCCCGCGAGCGCGGAATCACATGGTCCAGCGTCAGCTCCGCTGCCGTGAGAACGGCGTCGCAGTACTGGCAGCAGTTACGGTCGCGCAGCAGAATATTCTTCCTCGAGAGAGCCCGCGTCTGGTGCGGAATCCTTCTGTACTCCAGCAGACGGATCACGCTCGGCATCGGAACCCGCATCCGGGCGGCATGCAGTATATGTCCCTGCTCCTCCTCCGTCCGCGCCACGCCCTTCAGCACCAACACCAGCGCCCGGCGAGCCCCGCAGATATTGATGGGCTCATACGATGCGTTCAGCACCAGCACCGGCGTCTGCATCGCAGGCTGCCGAAACACACCCGCACGAACCTCCGTCCCGGTCAGAGGCACACGACTCGCGTGGCCCGGCAGATGTCCCGCGTGCCTCTTCCCAGTCAATCCCTGCTTACGAACCTTACCCGATTGCATCTTCCTGCCCTCCGGTCAAAAAACTTCGGCTTCGCCGGCACACTCACCCGGCAACTACCCGTTACTCCACGCGGCTGCGTTCTCCGCATCCGCACTCCAGCTCGCAACCATCTCCTTCTGCGCGCGAGCCACGGTCGCAACCCAGACCCTCGCCGCTCCGGCGCGCCGCAACACGCGAGCACACTCTCTCGCGGTCGCACCGGTCGTATAAATGTCATCCACCAGCAGGACATCGCGTCCGCTGACCGCCACAGGATCGGCCACCGCAAAAGCCCCACGCAGATTTCGCCGCCGCGCATGAGAGCTCAACCCGAACTGGCTCTCCGTCCCGCGGGTACGAACCATCGCACCGTGAGCGACGCTCAACCTCCACTCTCCGGAGCGCTTCAGCCTTCGCACCGCCTCATCGGCCAGCAGCACGGACTGGTTGTAGCCTCTCTGACTCTGCTTCGACCCGAACAGGGGAACCGCGACCACCACCAGATCGCACCCCATGCCACCCACATGCATTCTCTCGATCACCCAGGCCAGGCGCTCGCCGAGAGGACGGGCCATGGCCTCGACCCGCTCATACTTCAGCAGCTGGATCGCCTCGCGCATCCCGTCTGCATAAACTCCCCACGCCGCCGCGCGCTCAAACTCCGGAGGAACCGCCCTGCAGGGCCCGCACAGGACGCCTTCGCCCTCGAGCTGCCGCGTAAAGCGAAGACCATCCAGATCGAGAGCCTCGCCGCAGCGCGAACACAGCTCCGCCGTCTGCTCCCGCAGATCGTCCACACATCTATGACATAGAGGAGAAAGCCCAGCGCTCGTCAGCGGTCCCCCACAGACCCTGCAATCGGCTGGAAAGAAAGTTGTTACCAGATCGTCTACGACCGCCCGAACCAGTTGGCCCGGACTCTTAAGCACGCGGGACACAGCGCGCCACTCCTCCACCCCGCCCGGCGGTCCTCCCGGCGGAGCTCCCTGAACAGTCCCGAGCGAATTGTCTATCCAGCGTTGGCTGAAGACGCACCTCACTCGCAGCAACAACAAACCTGCCGATGCCCGCAGTATAGTCCTCCCCTGCTCCCCCGAGTCAAGAATCCTGCACCAGGGGAGGTGCGCCTGTGCTACACCTGAAGCCATGACTCGTGTCGTCACCTGGTGCGCCAAGTGCCTCTTTCTCTACCTTCTTGTCGCGATGCTCGCCATCAAACTGGCCTGGATCTTCGTCCTTCCCGTCTGGGCCATCGCCACCAGGATGCACTGGACCACGCTTACCCAGTTCGTCTTTCTTCTCAACTACTTCCTGCCCATCTTCACGGCCAGCGGCTTCCTTCTGGGCCTCGTTCCCTTCGGCCGTCTCGGCAAAGCGGTCCTTGAGCTTGCTCCGGGAGCCTCCCGCTTCGTCGAGCCCGACGCCGTACCCGCAATTCTCTGGGCCTGGGTACCCGTTACGGTCGCGTTTCTCATCCGCTTTTTTACCTGGGAGTCACGAAACGCCAGCGTCTTTGGAGCTCACAACACCACGGGCCGGGTCGCCCGTTTCTTCGGAACCCTCAACGTCCAGACACCCGCCCTGCTCGACCCACGCTGGGCGCAGGATCGCTTCCTCTTCACCGGCCCCATGCTCTTTCTCATGGCCTGCGCGATCGCGGTGCTTCTGCGCCACGCGCTGGTCGGTCGCCCCTCCGCGCCGACAGCGGAGCCGGTCGAATAAAACCCTAGCCCCGGGACATTGTGTGAGCTGCCCAGCGGCCGTGGCATGACACGTATTTTGGTCCGCAATGTTAAAGCCGCACTGATACACTCCCATCCAGCCGCGAGGTCACGCGGACATCGTTATCTATGGCGACCACAGTTACAAAACCCGCATTCACCCCCTTCGTCTCCGCCACTGAGTCGCGCCCCGAGCTGACCGCTCGCGCCCTCATCCTCGGCGCTCTCTTCGGAGTCCTCTTTGGAGCCGTCACCGTCTACGTCGGCTTGAAAGCCGGTCTGACCGTCGCAGCCTCCATCCCCATCTCGGTTCTGTCGATCTCCATCCTTCGGGCCTTCGGACGCGCCTCCATCCTCGAGAACAACATCGTCCAGACCACCGGAAACGCGGGCCAATCGATTGCGTCAGGCGTCATCTTCACCCTGCCCGCGCTCATCTTCCTCGGCTTCGACCTCGAGTCCACACGCATCTTCGCTCTCGCCCTCTTCGGTGGCTGGCTCGGTGTCCTCTTCATGATCCCGCTCCGACGCCAGCTCATCGTCGAAGAGCATGGAACCCTTACCTACCCCGAAGGCACCGCCTGCGCCGACGTTCTCATGGCGGGCGAACGCGGAGGCTCCTTCGCCTCCCGCGTCTTTCTCGGCCTCGGTCTCGGCGGTCTCTATACCCTCTTTCAGAACGAGAACCTCTTCGGTCTCTTCCCCGGAACCCCCAACTACTCCCCCGACCTCGGCGAGCAGCACCTCCTTCGTGGCGGAGCCATTCGCGCCGATGTCACCCCCGAGTACCTCGGCGTCGGCTACATCATCGGCATGCGCGTTGCCGCCGTCATGCTCGCTGGAGGAGTCTTCTCCTGGCTGGTCCTGATGCCCGCCATCTACTTCTTCGGCTCGCATCTCTCTACGCCGCTCTATCCCGGAACCACACTCATCAAGGACATGAGCCCCTCGCAACTCTGGTCCACCTACGTACGCCCCATGGGCGCAGGAGCCGTTGCCTGCAGCGGTCTCATCACGCTGCTCCGCACTGCCCCCACCATCCTCGGCGCGCTCACCGAGGGGATCAAATCCATCGGCAAAAACAAAGGCAACATAAGCGACGAGACAACCGGAACTCTTCGCACCGAACGCGATCTGCCCTGGTCGGTCGTCATCGGAGGCTCCGTCCTTCTCGTCCTCCTCCTCTGGATCTTCCTCCAGTTCAAGCCCGTCCCCGGAGCGCAGGTTGGGGCCTTCGCCAATCTCGCAGCCTCTTTCCTCGTCGTCCTCTTCGGATTTCTCTTCGTCACCGTCTCCGCGCGCATCGTCGGAATCGTCGGCTCCAGCGCCTCGCCGGTCTCCGGCATGACTATCGCGACCTTGATGGCCACGGCAGCCATCTTCCTCGTCAAGGGCTGGACTGCCCCTGCCTTCGGAGCCCTCGCCATCACCATCGGAGGCATCGTCTGTATCGCCGCCTCCAACGCGGGCGACACCGCGCAGGACCTCAAGACCGGTTACCTCATCGGCGCTACGCCATGGAAGCAGCAGCTCGCCATCATGATCGGCGTCATCATCTCCGTCCTCTCCATCGGCACGACGCTCAATGCCATGAACAAGGGACTCGAGAGCTTTCAGCGCATGCCCAAGCCCATCGCCATCTCTCTGGCCGCTCTTCCTGATGGCGTGCAGAACCAGGGTAGCTTCACCCGCAACCGCATCACTTTGTCCGACAGCACCTCATCGAGCCACACGGAGCTCGACAACGCCGGCAGCTACCTTCTGCTCAACGCCATCGGCTCCTCCACCCTGGCCGACGGCAAGTATCTCTACAACCCAGCCACCGGCAACATTGAAGTCCAGTGGACACAGGGCATCGGCAGCGAAAAGGCCGCCGCACCGCAGGGCCGTCTGATGGCCACCGTCATCAACGGAATCCTCAGCCGCAAGCTTCCCTGGTCGCTCGTCCTGCTTGGCGTCGCACTTGTCATCATGGTCGAGCTGCTCGGCATCCGCTCCCTCACCCTGGCCGTCGGAGCGTATCTCTCCATCGGCACCACGCTCGCCATCTTCGTCGGTGGAGTGATGCGCTGGATGGTCGACCGCGCCGCGCAAAAACAATACGAGAGTGAAGCCGCGGCGGAGCTCGACGCCTCACTCGAGCTCTGGCGTCGCGATCGTAACCAGTGGCTGGCCCAGCATCCTGACTTCAATCCTGCCAACCCCGCACATCTCGATATCACCACAGGACTTCCCGACAAGAGCTTCTGCATGCGCGATCCGGAGGCCGAGTCCGAGATCTCCTCCGGCTCCCTTTATGCCTCGGGCCTTATTGCCGCCGGCGGTATCGTCGGTTTGCTCGGAGTCGGCATCAAACTCTACGAGTCGGCCACGGATCGCACGATTCCACGTTTCAGCGATCACAATCCTCTTCACCATGATTGGGTCAGCGTCCTCATGTTCGCCGCGCTTGCCTACTCTCTCTATCACTTCGCGCGCAAGCCGCTCGATTCCTCCAAATAAGGTGGTCTTTATGAAACATCTCTCCATTGCTCTTCTGCTTCTACTGGCCATCTCCCCGGCCGCTCACGCCGACGATGCCGCCAAGCGGGCCAAAGTCGAGGAGCTGGTTCAGCTCATCAAGCTCGAGCAATTGATGGGTCAGATGACCGAACGAATGACCTCGCAGATGAAAGCCAACGCCGCCCAGCAGAACGCTCGGCACAACTTCACGCCTGCCCAGCAGAAGGTCGTTGACGATTACATCGATCAGGTCCAGAAGATTACGCAGAGCGCGGTCGCATGGGAGAAGATCAAGCCTGTCGTCGTCCAGGTGTATACCGAGACCTACACCGAGAGCGAGCTGGACGGCATCCTCGCCTTCTATCACTCTCCCGCAGGCCAGGCGCTGGTGACGAAGTCGCCGCAGCTTATGAATAAGACGATGGGGCTGGTGTCATCGCAGATGAACGAGGTCCAGCCGCAGCTCCAGCAGGCGAACGCGGAGTTTGCCCGCAAGATGAAGGAGCTGTCCGCTGCTCCCGCTGCGGCTCCGGCTAAACCTGCGACGCCGCAGAACTAATTTGCGAAGACCTCAGTTCAGCTTCTCCCGGCTGAGGTCTTCGTCGCGCTTCTCGATCTGCTCGGACTCATTCGGCTTCAGCCTGCGCAGCGTCTCCAGCAGCTTGGCGGGCTGGAAGGATTCCACGATGAAGTTTGCGCTTGGACAATCCTGCGAGCCGGGTGCGCTGATCACAACCACCGGAATATTGGGCACGATCGCCTTGCAGGCTCGGGCTATATCCTCTGCGGAGATATCGTCTATCTCCCCGTCCATCACGATGCCATCGAGTGCAGGAAAGCGCCGAAAGATATCCAGCGCTTCTTTGCCGCTGTAGGCCGTCAATACGTTGAACTTCGCCGTCTCAAGCACCAGCTTCCGGGTTGAGATGCTGCCTGGGAACTCACGGTCGATCACTAAAAAGCACGGCCTGATCATTGGCAGATTATCTGTGATCCGGAGTTCTTCTGCCTACGGCGCCTCCCATACTTTCCAAAAGGCAGCAAAGTTCAATCCGGAAATTATTTCTGGTCATACCAATTCTCTGCTAGCATGGGCTCCGCTATGAATAACATCGACTCCGCCCGTCGCGAACTGCTCAAGTTCGGTGGAATGGGGTTGGCCGCAGCCGCAGCAGCCGCCACTCCCTCCGCCTTCGCCGCTCCCCGATCCTCCGCAGCAGCCTTCCCTGCCGGAGCCATCTTCGACATCCGCGCCTTTGGCGCAGTCGGTGACGGCAAGACCGTCGATTCTCCCGCCATCAACAAGGCCATCGAAGCCGCTGCCGCGGCCGGTGGAGGCACCGTTTACTTCCCCGCCGGAACCTGGCTCTGCTTCTCCATCCGGCTCAAGAGCCACGTCTCACTCTTTCTCTCGCAAGGATGCATCCTCGAGGCCGCCGCGTCCCCCCTTCCCGGTCAAACCACCGGCTATAACGGAGGAACCTACGACGCAGCCGAGCCCGACACCGCCTGGGACCCCTATCAGGACTACGGACACAACCACTGGAAGAACTCGCTGATCTGGGGCATCGACGTTCAGGACGTCTCCATCATCGGCCCCGGCCTCATCTACGGCAGAGGATTAAGCTTCGGCGCTGGCCCCGGTGTTCCGCCCGGCCCTTCCAAGGTCGTTGGCTTCGGGAATCCAGCTCCTGGAAACACTGCCATCGTGCGCCCGCCGCGCGGCAACTATCCCTTGTACCAGGCCGAGCAGCCCGGCGTAGGCAACAAGGCCATCGCGATGAAGAACTGCCGCAACGTTATCTTCCGCGACTTCTCCGTCCTGAAAGGCGGTCACTTCGCCCTGCTGCTCACCGGCGTCGACAACATGACCATCGATAACCTCACCATCGACACCGATCGCGATGGAATCGATATCGACTGCTGCCGCAACGTCCGCGTCTCCAACTGCTACGTCAACTCGCCGTGGGACGACGGCATCTGCCCCAAGTCCAGCTATGCTCTCGGCTACGCTCGCGCGACCGAGAACATGACGATCACCAACTGCTATGTCGCGGGATCGTACGAGCTGGGCACCATGCTGGACGGAACCTACAAGAAGTTCGCCGCCGATACCCCGCGTCTCGCTCGCAATGGGCGCATCAAGTGCGGCACCGAATCCAACGGCGGCTTCAAAAATATCACCATCTCCAACTGCGTCTTCGACGCCTGCGAGGGTCTCGCGCTCGAAAGCGAAGACGGCGCACTCTGCGAGGACATCGCCATCTCCAACATCACCATGCGCGATGTCGTCAGTGCGCCTCTCTTCTTCCGCCTTGGCGCGCGCCTTCGCGGTCCCAAGGAGAGCACAAAGGTCGGCACGCTGCAGCGCATCGTCGTGGACAATCTTGTCAGCTACAACACCGTGCCGCACATCTCTTCTATCCTCAGCGGAATCCCCGGCCACTCCATTCAGGACGTCAAGCTCTCCAACATCTACATTCAGCACCAGGGCGGCGGCTCTGCCGACGACGCCGGGATCGTTCTGCCCGAAAATGAGGACAGGTATCCCGACCCGGGCATGTTCGGCCGCACCACGCCGTCACAGGGCTTCTTCCTCCGCCACGTCAAGAACATCGAGATGAGCCACGTCGAGGTGCAGCCGGGAGAGCCCGACCAGCGTCCCAGCTTCTGCCTTGAAGACGTCCACCGCGCCGACTTCATCGCCGTCACCGCGCCCACAAGCCCTTCTGCCTTTGCACTCAATAAAGTCACCGATCTCCGCATCGCGCTCAGCCGCGCCGCGAAGGACATCCAGTTGGACACAGCCGATAACAAGACACTCTAAAGCTTCAAACGAGATGCCAGTGCCCCAGAGCCCACCAGGGTCCTGGGGCATTTTCAATAACTTCCAATAGCAAAACCCATTGTGCGAAAGCTCGCTCCATGTTTACATCGGGTTGCAGCCATCTGGAGCGTCCATGTCCTATCTCATCTCTCGCGCGGGTCAGACTTACGGTCCTTACACCCTGGAAGACCTGCAGCGTTACGTCGCCACCGGCAACGTACTCCTCACCGATCTTGCCAAGTCCGACGAGATGCCGGACTGGCTTCCGGTCGCTCAGATACTTAACCCCGGCAGCGTTGCAGGAGTGCCCGGCGGCCCCGTTCCGCCCGCGTATATTCCACCAGCCCCACCCTATGGACAGCCGGAGGCCTACGGGGGCGTCTCTGCCTATCCCGATCCACCCAACCTTCACTGGGCGCTGGTTCTCGTCCTCACTATCTTTACCTGCGGCCTCTTCGCCGTCATCTGGGACTTCGTCCAGATTCTATGGTTGAAGCGCATTCAGCCGCAGACGAAGGCCTTCCCCTACTTCATTGCCTACGTCATCGTCTCTTTCGCGAATGTAGGATTCTCCATGCGCGCCAGCACGATCGCTCTTCACGGAAACCATCACACCTCTCCGCTCTCCGCGCTGGTCAGCATCGCGGCCTTCGTTCTGGTCATCCTCTATCGCTTCTCCATGCGAGACTCTCTCGAGCAGCACTTCAACACCGTCGAGCCTCTCGGTCTGCGCCTCGGTCCCGTCATGACCTTCCTCTTCGGCGGACTTTACTTTCAGTACCACTTCAATCGCCTCAATGCAGAGAAACAGGCGATCCGGTATCGCACGGGACTGTGATCATGTCCCTCTCCACTTGCAGCCGCGGCGCATCTATCCTGCGGGCGGCTGCAAGTATAACCGTCATACTCGCGATAGCGACGGTCCTGCTGCGCTTTCCACCCACACAGTTCAACTTCTACCCCCAGTGCCCCATTCACCGATACCTCGGCCTTCTGTGCCCCGGCTGCGGAACGACCCGCGCACTTGCCGCTCTCTTTCGCGGCCACTTTGCTGAGGCGATGCGCTTCAACGCGCTCACCACGCTAAGCCTTCCCTTCCTGGCCGGATGGATCGTCCTCGCACGCAAACCGCTTCGCTGGCCGCAACCGCCACCCGCAGCCATCTACGCTGCGCTCTTCGCTGCGGCACTCTTCACTGTCGGGCGCAATCTCTAGCGTGCAGAGAAAAGAAAACGGTCCCGGCAATGTGCCGGGACCGTTCTTGCAATAACGAAAATTTTGGTTAGGCCTGAACTGCGACAGGCTCTGTTGTTGCGGGCTGGGCCGCTCCACCCTTCAGATCGCTTCCGCCGGGCTTGCGAATGTCGATGCCGCCCTTGAAGAATGCGCCGTCCTCGATGGAGATGCGCGCAGCGATCACATCGCCGGTCAGCGAACCTTCGCTGCGGATGTCCACACGGTCGCTCGCCTGGCAGTTGCCGCGCACCTTGCCCAGAACAACCACTTCACGGGCTACGATGTTCGCCGCTACCTGACCGTTGCGTCCTACGGTTACGCGGTTGCCCGGGAGATTGATTGCGCCTTCGACCTTGCCGTCAATGTACAGGGACTCGGAGCCGGTCACTTCGCCCTTCACGACCAGGGACTTGCCGATCGTGGCCTGCTCACCGGTGCCGGGGGTTGCTGTGGTTCCTGCGCTTGGGGAAGCCGCGCGCGGAGCCTCAAAGCTCGGCGCCGGGGGAGTTGGCCGCGTCGGTTCTGGAGTTGAGGGGCTATTGCTTCCCGGCTGATTCGGTTTCCACATATCTGTTTATATTCCTTTCCTCACTGCTGGAGATGACCCCTCGGAGGGCTCCACTCGGCGCGCCGCGCACACAAACGCTGCACACTCTGTTTTCACGATACTACTCCGCACGCCATTGCGAATTAACCAACATTCACAAGGTATTCCACAGATTTTGAACCTTTCTCAACACTCCCCCGAAGCTCTTTCCATTTCCCGTGAATTTTCTTCCTCACGGAACCCCATTTATTCCACCCGGACAAACTTTTTTCGATCCGCAGGTAACACAATCCACAGGCCTTCGATAGCATGGCAGAATCTTCGCCAAAACATTCGGCCACGGAAACCACCGTGGCCCGTCTTCCCATTTTGGTCCGCTCTGCACAATTGTCGGAGCAGATCGCTCACTCTCGAACACCACAGAGCAGGCATCGAGTGAAATCCCACGCCCTTCTTCTATCGCTGAGTCTTATCGTCCCTCCCGTCGCCTCTCACGCAGCAGCCTCACCTAAAACCCACACCGTCACGCTTGGAGCCTCGCGCCGCGTCTCCTACACGCAACCCGATGCAACGCCCGAGGAGAAGCTCGACCAGACCTCAATCATCAAGGTCCGCGCCCTCATCATCGACGGCCGGCAGAAGGACTGGACCACAGGCGACACGCACGAGATCACCGACCGAACCTTCGCCATCCGCCGCGCTCTGCGCATCAACGACGCTCTCCCCTCCGACACCTCGCCGCGCTGGATCTGGCAGCCGGGCCCCTGGATCACCGTCGACCGCACCACCGGACACATCACCGCGCTACACCTTCCCGACTTTGACCCCCTCGTCTCCGACGCCGTCTGGTTCCGCGACTATGCCGCCTACTGCGGCACCGCAACAACGGCCAAAGGAGCTAACCTCTACGGCATCGTGGCGCAGCTCGGCTCCCGCCGCCCGGTCGTGCAGAAGCTGCTGGGACACTGGCCGCAGCCCAATCACGCCTCTCCTGTCTGCCAGCCCGCCAAGTGGGAGCGGCTTCCCCTGAGCGTCTCCATCCAGCCCACCGGAGGAGAGGCTGCCACCTTCAACGTCGTAGGGACCTCTTCCATCATCGAAGAAGGAGACAACGACGATGGCAACTAATGCGCCTCATCTGGAATCTAAAGAGCGGTTGACGCTGTGTTGCCATGCAAACGCAATCTCCGGCTGAACTACCTTGCCGGACGTCTGTAGCCGCAAAGATCTTTGTTGAAAAGGGCTTCTCGTGAGACTCCTCATCGCGTTCCTGCTTCCCTGGCTTACCTTCTTCACCATCGGCCGCCCCTTCGCCGGTGTAATCTGCCTTATTCTCCAGGTCACGCTACTCGGCTGGATTCCCGCCACAATCTGGGCCGTGTATGCTCTCAGTCAATACAAGACAGATCAAAAGATCCGCCGCGCTCTTCATCACAACTAAAACCCTCTGTACCTCACCGCAACACAGGAGGCACCATGAAGGTCATGCGCCTTGCCGATTCCAGCGAGTCGCCCAAGCTGATAGAAGCCACTCTTCCCCAGCCTGAAGCGGGTCCAGGACAGGTTCTTATCCGTGTCTCTGCTGCCGGGATCACTCCGACGGAGCTCGACTGGTACCCCACGACACACGACCGCTCCGGCGGCCCACGTACCGGGGCTGTTCCCTCGCACGAGTTCTCCGGCACTGTCGCCGCCGTGGGCCCCGATGTCCGCGATTTCACGCCGGGCCAGGCAGTCTTCGGAATGAACGACTGGTTCGATCAGGGCGCGCTCGCCGAGTACTGCGTCACCGAGGCATCTTTTATCGCTCCGGCCCCGATCACCCTCAATCCGATCAAGGCCGCGACCGTTCCCATCGGTGCTCTCACCGCATGGCAAGGACTCTTCGAACGCGGCCATCTCCATCCCGGAGACCGTGTTCTCATTCACGGAGGCGCCGGAGCCGTAGGCCATCTTGCGATCCAGCTCGCACATCTTCACGGAGCCTACGTCATCGCTACGGCCTCACCCGCCAGCTTCCCCTTCCTCCGCCAGCTTGGAGCCTCCGAGGTCATCGACTACCACACCACGCGCTTCGAAGAAGCCGTCACCCAGCCCGTCGATATCGTCTTCGACACCGTGGGTGGCGACACTCTGCTGCGCTCCCTTCCCCTCGTCAAACAGGATCGCTTCGCCATCACCATCGCCGCCGATGGCGAGTCCTCCGAAGATCCCCGCGTCAAGCACGCATTCTTTATCGTTCGTCCCAACCAGCGTCAGCTTATGGAGGTCGCCACCCTCATCGACACCAGCAAGCTCCGCACCTTCGTCGACGCGATCGTCCCTTTTGCGCAGGCGGGAGATGCCTACTCTCACAAACTTCCCAACCGCAGCGGACATGGAAAGATCGTCGTTACCGTGAACCCGCCCACGGTCTGAGTCTTGTGCTCAGACGTGGTGATCGATCAGCGGTTTAATCAGCGCCTCCAGCCCATTCCATGCGATCTGTACACCGATACAGAGCAGGATGAACGCAATCACCCGCAGAACTCCGTGCGCCGTCGTCGGCGAAACCGCCCTCGCAATCTGCGGAGCGTAGGCGTAACACACGTAAACCAGAACACTCAGTACCACGACTGCCAGCATCAGCCCCAGATGTGCAATCACGTTCTGGCTGATCGACTTCTCCGAGGCGTGCGCGCTCAGCGTCAACATCACCACAATGCAGCCCGGCCCCGCCGTCACAGGGAACGTCAGCGGGTAGAACGCTCTCGATTCGACATCATGGGCCACCGTGCTGCCCGCCATCTGCGCATTCGCATCATGAACCGGAGCCTCAGCATCCGTCTGGTTCAGCATCGACCAGGCGATAGCAGCCACCACACCGCCGCCGGCGAATTGAACGATCGACAGGGAGATCCCGAAGAACTCCAGAACGTACGATCCCACCAGCTCCACCACGGCCAGGAACAGCGTCATGTTGATCGCAATCTTCCGCGCCAGCGTCTTGTACACCGGCGCGGTCTGTATCCCCACCAGTCCAAGGATCACCAGAGCCGAACCCAGAGGGTTTACCAGAGGCAGCAGCGCGCTAAGCCCCAGCGCAAAGTGAGTCCACAACACACCCAAAACATCCTCCACGCGCGGCGACGCGCTCATCAAAAGGCTTGTTGCAACAATACCGCAAGCTAAATCCACTGTCCTGCCATAACCCTTATCATCTCTTCATGGAGTCCTTCGACGATCTGCTCCGTCAGGCCGAGCTTGCCCACGGCCACCTCTGCGCCGGCCAGATCCTGGGCGTCCGTCTGGCCATGCTGGGCTGCCTGCGTCTCGGCATCGCCGAGCCCCGCACCGCCGACCGCAAGCGCCTGGTCACCTTCGTCGAGATCGACCGCTGCGCCACCGACGCCATCGCCGTCGTCACCGGCTGCCGCCTTGGCAAGCGTGCCCTCAAGTTCCGCGACTGGGGAAAGATGGCCGCGACCTTCGTCGATCTGGCTTCTCCAATAGTCGATCTGACCTCTCCAATAACAGATCTCAACTCTCCGCTCGCGCTGCACGATGACGCCCCCGCCTACAAAGGCATCCGCATCGCCGCACTCGAAAGCTCAAAGCAGCGAGCCCGCGATCTCTACCCCCACATCGAGAACAAGAACCAGCAGCAGATGCTCGCCTACCGCGAGCTTCCCGACGCCGACCTCTTCCACGAGGAGTGGGTCCGCGTTCCCCTGCACCCGCGCGAGATGCCCGGCTACAAGTCCCCGCGCATCGCCTGCGCCCTTTGCGGAGAAGGCATCAACTACGACCGCAACATCACCGATCCTTCCGGCCGCATTCTCTGTCAGTCCTGCGCCTTCCCCGAAGCTCGCTACTACGAGCCCCTCGCATAGATTCCCACAGGCAAAGCGAAGCCCCG
>Ga0255336_100530_pt1 | contig 55382 bp, 60 predicted proteins | sample MeOH1_35cm_T3_17_FD_189102 | JGI IMG/M metagenome (GOLD analysis project Ga0255336, IMG submission 189102) | Sandy soil microbial communities from University of British Columbia, Vancouver, Canada - MeOH1_35cm_T3_179 | ecosystem: Engineered > Artificial ecosystem > Sand microcosm > Unclassified ... | reverse complement strand
CGATCCTTACATCTATGTACAAAGTGACAAGGGCAATGTAGAAATCGAGGGCAAAAGATATTTTCAAGCAAACAGTGAGGAGACGATATCATTGGATGCGCCGTATACCAGCATTGACTATGATTTTGAGGATAAAACATTTAATCAGTTGGTAAATAATGCGCTCCCCAAAGCAAATGACCATACTATGCCGCTCATATATGCATATAAGGAATCACGTGATAATAAGCGATTGGATCAAAAGAAAAACCTTAACAAAAATACCCTTTATTTGTTTGATGGAAAATTATACTATAGAAACGAAGCTGGCAATATCGTGTGGGGTGCGGTCATGCAGCAGATGGGTTTCAGTTTAGATGAAGCTCTGCATGATGCGAATCCAGCGGCTAAAATTTTTGTAGGCAGACCGGACGAAGAATATGACCAACGCGCCATACGGGAAGGTTGGGAGTGTAGCAGCAGTACGCTAGACAGACTATACCATCCCATACCATTCACATTGCCAATCGTATGAAGAGAAGAGGAATGCGCGATGAAAGTACGCAAAGCCGTGATAACCGTGGTTCTGGCAATCGTTGCGGCCTGTATCATAGCTGCCGTCGTTTTGTTGGATTGGGTTCGGTATAAGCCAACGGATCATATGCGGTTTTTCTCCGATCATCAGCAGGAGCTTACCGAATATGCCGAAAAGTTTTTGGATCAAGATAGGATACAGGATATAACCCGATATAAGGACCCGAGAGGGGTTCGGTACAATATAAAAGCGGAAACCGGTGATGATAACGCATATTTTTCTTTTATTGTCCCCTACAATGAGGCTCCATTTTGGAAATCGGCGGACATGACAAAGCTCAAAGATCACCTAAAGGAGCAATCAGCGGCGAAAACGTTGGACCAGTATCTTCACCTGCATGAAATTCCCCGGGAGGATTTCCTGGAATGGAGGGCTTTCCTCGCGAAATATGATTTCTCCATGTTTGGAATAAGGCGTGAGGACTCGCTTGTTTATATAGCGGTTGTCCCGGATCGCGGCTTCATGTATAGAAGGGATGACATCGCCGATTTTGGATACGGACCAAAATATAGAAAGACGCTAAACGATCATTGGGCCTACTATGATGAGCGTGGGATCGATGCCGACAGCACCGATTGACGCGACGGCCGCGGAGCGGGTTCTTCCGCTCCGCAGCCTTTTGTGATCTTCATTTCCTATTGCATTTATTGTATATTACCGCTTCATTTTATATTTCCATGCCCGTGCTGATAGACCTGCCGGTTTTCCAGCGCCCACACGCGCTCCGAGAAGCCGCCCATCGGCACGCCGTTCAAGGCGTCGAACATCTGGTACAGGCGCGAATCGAGCATATCGAGCTCGGCGAGCATCTCGGCCTCCGGGAACATAGGGGGACGGGGGCTTCCGTACTCCGGCACGCCGTGGTGGGAAAGCAGCATGTGCTGGACGAGGACGCAGAGCTCCTCGGGGATATCCAAGAGCTCGCACGCGGAGCCGACCATGGCGACGCCCATGGTGATATGCCCCAAGAGCTGCCCCGCCGGCGTATAGCTCCCCGCGAGGCCCAGGGGGCCCACGTCCATTTCGCGCAGCTTTGCGATATCGTGCAGGATCGCGCCGGCGTAAACGAGCTCGGCGTCGAGCGCCGGGTACAGGGGAGACAACGCCTTCGCCGCCTGGACGAGGGTATACGTGTGGTGCAGCAGGCCCCCGCGCGTGGCGTGGTGCAGCTTCACCGCCGCGGGCGCGCGCAAAAGCCGCTCCTTGTTATCCTTCAATAAATACTGCGTCAGCCGGCGCAGGTCGTCGTCCAGGAATCCCTCCGCGGTATCGTAAAGCTGCTGGTACATCCATTCCGGGTCAAAGGGCGCGCAGGGGATCAGGCGCGCCATATCCACGCCGTCCTCGTCCGAGGCTATGCGGATCTTGTCGATCTTGAGCTGCTCGGCGTCCTTCCAGAGGTTGACACTGCCGCGGATCTTCACGACCTGGTTTTCCTCGTAAACGCCGTGCTGCGCCGCGTTGTAGTCCCAGAGCTTGGCGTCCATCTCGCCTTCGCAATCCGTCAGCACCAGGTCAAGGTAAGCGCTGCCCTTGATATTCGTTTTGACCTGCACGCTTTTGATAATGCAAAAGCCCTCGATCGCGCCGCCCTCGGCCTCGCTCACCAGACGCATCCTGCCCATAGAGTTCCCTCCGTTCCGGCCGCACAGCAAACGCGTGGCGGCCGGGTAAAAATCAATGTCTACTGTTCAGTATAGCAGACACCGCGCAAAAGGAAAACGCAAATATGGCACTAACCCCGCCCCGGTTTCCCCGAAGGCCGAAAAAAATCCCCGCTGCGGGCACAATTTAACATTGACACGCGATAAGGATTGTGATAGATTTGAAAAGGTCTCTCCCCGAAAGGGGCTTTCTTTTGATGAGCCGAAAATGACGAACGAACGGGCGGGCACGCCGTTCGATTTCCAGGAGGGTAAGGAATATGCGCGTTAAGATCACGTTGGCCTGCACGGAGTGCAAGCAGAGGAACTACAATACCTTTAAAAACAAGAAGAACGATCCGGACAGGCTCGAGTTCAATAAGTATTGCCGCTTCTGCCGCAAGCACACCGTCCACAGGGAAGCCAAGTAGCAGGGGCTTGCCGCAAACGCGGGCCCACGGCAAACGCGTTTGAGGCGGCAGCGCCCGTTAAGGGCAGCCGGTCCTGTGATCGGCTTCCGGTACCCCGGGTTTCGCCCGCAATGCCCGCCTGGGTTAAAATAACAGCAATAGGGGATACTGTTTATGGCTACAAATGATAAAAAGCCTGACGCGCCCGGCGCAAAAAAGCCGGCGGAAAATAAGCCCGCAGCCGTAAAGACGGCCCCGGCGCCCGCGAAGCCCGCGGAGAAGAAGCCCGCTAAAGCGAAGAAACCCTCCAAGCTCCTGCGGCCGATCCAATACCTGAAGGAAGTTGCGGCGGAAGTCAAAAAGCTGAGCTGGCCTTCGGCTTCGGAGCTCGCTTCCCGCACGGGCGCGGTGCTCGCGTTCGTCGCGGCGATGGCCGTGCTCATTTTCGTGCTGGATCTCGTATTCTCCGGAGCGGTGACGCTGATCATGCGCATCTCCGGCTAAAAGCGGCGTCCGGTTTGAGAATCCGCCGCGGGCGTTTCCCGCGGCTGCGGACCGCGCCGCAGGAGAAGAGATCACAAGCATTCGGGCGAAGGGAGGCCGGAGTATATGAGTGAGGAAGCCAAGTGGTATGTCGTACATACTTATTCCGGCTATGAAAACAAGGTAAAAGAGGATCTCGAAAAATCCGTGGAGAACATGGGCCTGCAGGATCAGATCCTGGAGGTGAAGTACCCCACGGAGGAAACCATCGAGATCGGCAAAAACAATAAGAAGAAGACCATCCTGCGCAAGGTGTACCCGGGCTACGTCATGGTCAAGATGTTCATGAACGACAAAACCTGGTACGTGGTGCGCAATACCCGCGGCGTAACGGGCTTCGTGGGCCCCGGAAGCAAGCCCATCCCGCTCACCGACGAGGAAGTCACCGCCATGGGCGTGGAGCGCATCCCGATCGTGCTCAACATCGAGGTGGGCGAAAACGTGCGCGTGGTATCCGGCCCGCTGGAAAAATTCATCGGCCGCGTGGAATCCCTGGACCCAGAGCGCCAGAAGATCAAGCTCACCGTATCCATGTTCGGCCGCGACACCCCCGTGGAGCTGGATTTTATACAGGTGCAGAAGCTCTGAACGGCATGCCGTTCAGAGCAATGAACAGTGAATAATGAGCAATGAACAATTCATGAGGAAACCCCTTCGGGGTTTCTCTGAAGTAAGGGAACGGAAGTTTTCCGCTCATTGTTCCCAAACAAGGGATTAGCAATGCGTAGGGGCAAATGAATAAAAGAAAACCCGCGAGGGTTTTCAACCGCAATTGTTCATTATTCATTGTTAATTTATAAAACCGTGGGAGGGGGCGGCACCCCGCTAAACCACGAACTACACCAAATTTTGTAGGAGGAAACTGCAATGGCAAAGAAGATCACGGGCTACGTGAAGCTTCAGATCCCCGCCGGCAAAGCGACGCCGGCGCCGCCGGTAGGCCCCGCGCTGGGCCAGCACGGCGTGAACATCATGGCGTTTTGCAAGGAGTTCAACGAACGCACCGCAAAACAGGTCGGCCTCATCATACCGCTGGTTCTCACGGTATACGCGGACCGTTCCTTTACCTTCGTCACCAAGACTCCCCCTGCCGCGGTCCTGATCAAGAAGGCGGTCGGCATCGAGAGCGGCTCGGGCGTCCCCAACAAGACCAAGGTCGCCACCATCACCAAGGCGCAGGTCAGGGAGATCGCGGAGCTGAAGATGCCGGATCTCAACGCGGCGAGCGTTGAGGCGGCGATGAGCATGGTCGCGGGCACGGCGCGCAGCATGGGCGTCGTGGTGAGCGACTGAGGGGGGGGAACGAAGATGAAGCACGGCAAGAAGTATACGGAAAGCAGGAAGCTCGTCGATTCCACCCGCCAGTACGACACCCGCGAGGGTCTGGAGCTCCTGCTCCAGACCGCGAAGGCGAAATTCGATGAAACGGTGGAAGTCCACGTCCGCCTGGGCGTCGACTCCCGCCACGCGGATCAGCAGGTCCGCGGCGCGGTGGTGCTGCCCCACGGCACGGGCAAGACCGTGCGGGTGCTGGTGTTCGCCAAGGCCGACAAAGCGCGCGAGGCGCTGGACGCCGGCGCGGATTTCGTGGGCGACGAGGATATGGTCAAGAAGATCCAGACCGAGAACTGGTTCGGGTTCGACGTCTGCGTCGCCACGCCCGACATGATGGGCCTGGTCGGCCGCATCGGCCGCGTGCTGGGCCCCAAGGGCCTCATGCCCAACCCCAAGAGCGGCACCGTCACCATGGACGTCGCCAAGGCCGTCAAGGACATCAAGGCCGGCAAGGTCGAGTACCGCCTGGATAAGACCAACATCGTGCACTGCCCCGTGGGCAGGGTTTCCTTCGGCGCCGAAAAGCTCGAGGAAAACGTCAACACGCTGATGGAGGCCATCGTCAAGGCAAAGCCCGCCGCCGCGAAAGGCACCTACCTCAAGAGCGTGGTGCTTTCCTCCACGATGGGCCCGGGCATCAAGTTCAACACGCTGCGCTTCGGTTAAGCGCGTGCGTTGACAAGCCCGCCGGCAGTGTGATATACTGCCTTTCGTCAACAAAATAGCCGCCTAAGACAGCAGGCGCGGGTCTCCCGCTTAATTTCCCGCCGAGGTGAGCACAACATCGTTTTGTTTTGCGATGCGCTCTCTTCGTCCTGCGGCGGGGAAAGCGTTTTTTATGCCGCCCGGCGCGAGCCGGTGAAAGAACCGTTATCGCAACCAGTATGGAAAGAAGGAGGTGAAACCATGGCAAACGTTCAAAACATCGAGTTGAAGGCTGCCAAGGTCGCCGAAGTAGAGGAAAAGCTCAAGAAGGCCAAGTCCGTCATCGTCTTTGATTACCGCGGCCTGACGGTGGAGGAAGTGACGGCGCTGCGCGTGGAAATGCGCAAGAACAAGATCGAGTATGTGGTGCTCAAAAACGCCATCATGGAGCGCGCGGCCAACCTCAGCGGCGTACACGAATCCGTGCATTCTATGCTCACGGGCACCAACGCCTTCGCGTTCGGGTACGAGGACGCCGTCGCCCCCGCGAAGATCCTCAAGGATTTCATCAAGAAGACCAAGAAATGCGCCCTCAAGGGCGGCATCGTGGAAGGCAAGGTGGAGGACGCCGACGCCGTCAACGCCATCGCCGACCTGCCCCCGCGCGAGGTGCTCATAGCCCGGCTTCTCGGCAGCATGATGGCGCCGGTTTCTGGCCTCGCGATCGTGCTCAACCAGATCGCGGAGCAGAAGGGCGGCGCAGCCGCCGAAGCCGCGGAATAACATCCGCAATCGGACAAACAAATTAACCGTACGAAAAGGAGAAGTACCATGAATAAGGAGCAATTGATTGCCGATATCAAGGCGATGTCCGTCCTGGAGCTTTCTGAGCTGGTAAAGGCCCTCGAGACCGAGTTCGGCGTATCCGCCGCGGCTTCCGCCGTAGCCGTCAGCGCCGGCCCCGCCGCCGCAGCCGAGCCCGTGGAGGAGAAGACCGAGTTCGACGCCATCCTCAAGGAGTACCCCGCCGCCGACAAGATCAAGGTCATCAAGGTCGTGCGCGAGCTGACCGGCCTTGGCCTCAAAGAGGCGAAGGACTTGGTGGACAACGTCCCCAAGCCCATCAAGGAAGGCGCCTCCAAGGAAGAGTGCGCGAAGATTGCCGAGGCGTTCAAGGAAGTCGGCGCGACGGTCGAAATCAAATAACTCAAAAAAAGCGGCTGACGCCGCTTCAGGCCGTCGACAAACCCCTCCGGGGTTCGTCGACGGTTTTTTCCATGCAGGCCTGGCGCAGCAGGCCTGCATGCAAGGTGTCCAAGCTGACGCACATGTCGTCAGCTTGGACGGATTTTATTGTGTTTCCTGAGTTTTGGGGTTTCAGCGGGACGACGGAGCGTCCCGCTATGCAGCTCCTATTTTCGTTCTTGTATAGTAAAAACTGCTCAGAGACTTTGTCGATACTCTGAAGCGGCTGACGCCGCTTTTTTTGTTCAACGGGGGTTTCTCGCTGCCGCCTGTGCCTTCGGCACGGCCGGCGGCAGCGCAAGGTGTCCAAGCTGACGCGCATGTCGTCAGCTTGGACATATTTTATTGTGTTTCCTAAGCTGCCTGCGCGGGCGTCGCGGCGAAGCGCGCCGCCAGGGGGATTGTCAAGGGGCCGCAGCCCCTTGACTTTCTTCCGGCTTCGGCGGCATGTACGTCGAAACGGATGAAAGCCGCAGGCTTTCTTTCCTGTCAGAAACCGCCGGCCGCACCGCAGGTGCAGGCGGTTTCTGCAAACTCACAAAAGTGGCGCAGCCACTTTCGTGAAGCTCTTATGAGCCCGGATATTCCTGTTGGATGGCCACGTAGCCGGAGCGGCCGAGGCTGGCGATCAGCTCGCTGCGGTAAACGCGGTCCTGCTCGGTGGCGCCGTCATAGATGTTTTTGCGCTGCTGCGGCGTCAGGAGGGAGAGGAATTTCCGGCAGTTTTCCTCGGTGGTCGCCTTCGCCCCGTCCGTCCCGCCGCCGGAGCTCTCTGCGGTACCGCGCGCGGAAAGATACTCGCCGTACGCGTCCTGCGCGGCGGAGAAGGCCAGCTTCTTCGTCGCTGCCTGCTGCTCCGCGTTATACTGCGCCGCTGAGAGCGCGCGGTCCCGCTCGGCGCCGACGGCTTCCATCAGCCGCTCGGCGAGGGCCGCGGTATATGCGCTTTCCAGCTGCGCGATGTCCGCGGCTTCGTCCTGCATCTGCCGGTTCTTTACGTCGGTGACATACGTGCTCCTGCCCATGCCGCGCGCCCAAGCGTCCGCGTCGAGCGCGGCCCCGTATTCCTCCGTGGCTTTCCTGCGCTCGGCGATCGCCTCGTCCACGCCGGGACGGAGCATGCCCGCGAGCTGCGCCTGGAGCGACGCCGCTGATTGCGGGGTGTAAGAAAGCGCGGGCGTCCCGAGGAGCGACTCCATCTCCCGCATATAGGACCCAAACATGCTCTCCCCCGCGTCCTCCCGGTTCCGGGCCTGGTAGGCCGCTTCCGTCCTGGGGCCCCAGATCCCGTCCACGGCAAGGCCCGCGCCGCCCGCGTTGAGCTGCCGCTGCAGGCGCTTCACGCCCTCCCGGTCCGTGACGCCGGGCGGCGGCGCATAACCCGCGACTGAATTGTTTGCCATGCTTCTGCCCTCCTCAGTCAAAATAGCCAGTGTAGAGCTCCTCGACATACCGCTTGAGCTCGCGGTCGAAATAGCCCTGCCAGGCGTCGGCGTCCGTGTTTGCGTCCTGCGCGCCGCCGTCCTGCCCGGTTCCTTCGGAGCCGCCCGCCGCACCCGCCTGCGTCCCTATGGGGATCCGCTCGAACCCCGGCACGGCGGAGCCAGGCGCGAGCCCCGCCACGCTGCTGCCGGACGCGGCGAACTGCCAGCCGCTGCCGGTATCGTAATACATGCCGTTGGGGCTGATCTTCGCCCCCGCGGGGTACTCGAAGCCGTCGTTGCGCAGGAGCGCGCCGTAGCTCGTATAGGCATTCCCGCTTTCATCCCGGTACGTACCGCCCGTAGAACCGCCCAGAGCCGCGCCCGCAACGGAGGCCGCGCCGTATGTTTGCGGCTCTGCGCCGGTATAGGCCCCGTAGGGATCGGCGTTCCTGCCGTAGGCGGCGTCCAGCGCCGCCTGCGAAACCTTGCCCCACGCGCCGTCCGCCGCAACGCCGAGCGCGCGCTGGAGCTCTTTGACCTGGGCCGCGGACATCCCTTCGACCCGGTAATCGCTGCGTACTGCCATAGCCCCTCCTTACGACAACCCGGACGCCGCCAGCTTATCCTCCATCTCCAGCAGCTTCTGGTAGAGGATGGCGAAGTTCTGGTTCAGGTTGTTCTCGTTCTGCGCGATCTCGGTATCGCGCTCCTCGCGCCGCGCCCCGCGCTGCGGCTCCCTGGGGAGCGCCACCGGGAACAGCGCCTGTATGCCTGTAGCGGTATATGCCATAACCGTCCTCCTTTACATCGTTCTGAGGCGGTGCTCGAACACGAGCTGCACCCCGCCCAGGACCCGGAAGCGGGAGCCCGCCTCGTTGGAAAAGCGCAGCGCGAAGGTGCGCCCCTCGTTTTTGAGCGGGATCTCGAGCACGTCGGCCTCGTTTTCGGGCATCAGGCAGCGGTAGCTGTGCCTGTTGCGCCCGATGCGCGCATCCAGCAGCAGCACCGCGCCCTCGCCCTCGCTTTCGCCCGCGCCGCGCAGGTACAGCTCCCGGAGGCTCTTGACGCCGGGCTTGCTGCCAAGATCGGTCAGCGGCGTATTCCAGTAGGCGTCGATGGGAATGCCGTCGTAATCCGGCCCTTCCTCGAAGCGGTATATCGTACGCGCGCCGTTTACGAGGTAGAGCGCGCCGTCCTCCGCGCAGATGTCGGAGACCCCGAACCCGCGCCGCACCATGTAGGTCTGCCGCTCAAGGTCGTAGACGACGAGCGCATTGTCCATCGTGCGCGCCGCCCCGGCGGACGCATCGTCGCGCGCCTCTTCGTAGGCCGTGAAATAGAGCTTATCGCCACGCTTCGCCGCGCGGCAGTTGCCGAAGGACGCCCCCTCCAGAAACGTGCGGATGCGGCGCGCGGACGCGCTTTTCTGCGCGGTCTGCCCGTCGTAGAAAAAAAGCCCGCCGCCCGTCATCCAATACGGCACGTCGCCGAAAAGCGCGCACGCGGAATCCTGCATGCGCTCCACCTCGGCGTGCACGGGGTATACATGGTAATTGCCGGGCCGGTCGCCCAGCAGCCGGTAGAGCGAGCGGCGCTTCCAGATCAGAAGCTGGTTGGAAAGCGCGCACAGGCCCGTGATGGGGTCCCCCGCCGTATCCCCCACCTCCACATGCCCGCCGCCCGCGTTCTCGGACGACGCATCCTCCGCCCAGTCCTCGATGGTCCGCGTATCGCCGGGCACCTTGCTCCAGTACAGCCGGCTGGGATGCCCCGGGTCCCCCGCCGAAAACAGCCGGCCGTAATGCATCGCGAGGTAGTTGACCGGCACGTCGGAAAGCCCCGCGGAACTGCCGAATACCTGCATGGGGTTCGCGCCGTCCCATTTGACGAGCCGGTGCTCCCCGCACGCGAGCAGCAGGTGATCCGCGCCGCCGATCTGCGTGAGGCAATAGTCCACGCGCAGGTTCTTGACCGTTTCCGGGTAAGAAAAGAGAAGCCGCCACGCGGGCGCTTCGTCCGTCGGCGCATACGCGTACACGTCGTTGCCCGCCACCGCGACGAAGTTCCCCGTCGAAAGCCCCGGAAAAAACAGCAGCCGGCGGATGGGCTTCTCCCCCGGCACCGGCGAAGCGATATGCTTCACGTACCCCTTCGCGACCGAGAGCGCGCCGTCCGCGGTATCCATATTGCAGGCGTCCGGGCTGGAGCCGGGGTTGATCATCCCCTCCTCCGCGCCCTGATCGATTCCCAGAAATTCCGGGATGCGGTATTCGCCCACCGCCATACCCTCACCACCTGTTCGTAATCGCGTACGCGTCCTGCTCGCCCAGCGCCGCGCGCAAGCCGCGCTTGCCCGCGTTGTACAGCTCAAAGTAGACGTTCGCGCCGCGCTGCACGGAAGGATCGGCGCTCGCCCTCTCCCGCGCCACCACGTACGTCACGATGAGCCCGTGGCAGTAGGCGGGGAGCTCCGGAACGTCGGTAGGCGCGCTCATATCGTCGGGCAGATACCGGTAATGCACATACACGTCCCCGTCCTCCGTCAGCACCCGGATGTTGGTGCTGGCGCTCCCCGTGATGAACGGCACCCGCGCCATCTGCTTGGATACGTACAGCACCTTGACGCAGCACCGCGGGAGCCGCGCGATATCCGCGAGCCCGTCCTTGACCGGGAGCACGTCGGTGCGCCTTAGCTGCATCAGCGTCGCCAGGTCCGTCACCGCCTCGTTGGCGTAGCGCGTGAATTTGTCGCGCCAGGTGTCCACCGTCTGGCGGTCGTGCCCGCGGTCCAGCTGCGCCAGCGCCGACACGATGATGTCGTTGAGCGTCATATCCTCACCCGACCTTTCTTCCGCGCCCGCGGTACGCGTTCACCGCGCGCTCCGCTTCCACCCGCACGCGCGCGCTCTGCGCGATCAGCGCCGCCAGGCTCTGCGGCACCTCCACCTCCACGCCCGTCCGGATCCTGAAAAAATGGCCGTTGATGCCCCCTTCCCAGTAGCCGCCCAGATTGTCGGGCGCGATGCTCAGCCGCACGCGCGGCTCGGCGCGCAGCGCCGCCCCGGTGTCCGAGGCCAGCCGGTCGATCTGTTCTTCCGTCATGTAATCCATAGTCATTGCTCCTTTTGATGTGATTAGAAGGGTACGGTACTTTTCTTTCACGGGAAAGAAAAGTACCAAAAGAAAGCGTTTAGGGGGATATAAGGGCATAAAAACCCTACCGGGGTGCAGGGGTGGAACCCCTGCGTCCCCGTTCGGATTCCCCGTTCGGCCCTATCCCCCGTATCGTTCCCCGGCCCCCGTTCCGTCCCTTACGCCGAGACGGCGTGCTCGATGCGCACGAGCCACAGCGGGTTGAGGATGGCGGCGGCATACGCGGCGACCTTGGCGCCCACGGTGCCGCGCTGATCGAGCGGATCGGCCGCGCCGGCGCTGCCGGGGGTCTTGATGATGGTGGTGAGCGCGCCCTGACCCATGACGTCCACCACGCCGTAGGCGTCGGCGCCGAACACCAGCGTGGCGTGGATGTCGAGGCCGGATTTGGTATCGGGGTCGAGAGCGCCCGCGTCCTCGCTGTATACCGCCGTTCCTGCGGGGACGGCCGCGGCGACCGGGGCGGCGAGGGTGATCTGCCTGTCCGCCGCGCTCGCCGACGCCACAAAATACTCCGCGTCGCCGATCCGGATTTTGGCGTTGTCCTGGCCGAGGTAAGCGATTGCGGCGGCGGAAAGGGCGGCCACGGTAACGACGGCGCTGCCGGCGGTGTGGCCGGTTACGGTGGTGTAGACGCTCTGGCGGTAGACGCGCGCCTCGGTGCTTTCCACAAAGACCACGCCGAAGAGCCGGCCGATCTCGCCCGAATAGATCTGCTCGGCGTTGGCGTACTTGGAAACGTCCTGCCAGAGCGCGTCGCTCTGCAGGTCGTACGTCGCCTCGGGCGAGCAAACGCAGATGAAATGCGGCTTGCGGCTCTCTCCGCCGTCGTTGGCGGTAAAGTAGCGCGCCTTGGCCTTCTTGAGGGTGCGCACAGCCTTGCGCACCTCGGAGACCGTGAGCTTGTCGGCTGCGCTTAGCTGCAGGCGCGCCGTCCGGCCGCCCGCGTACTGCACGTTGGTGCCGGCGCACATGGCGTCCCGCGTGATCCACTCCACCACGGTGCCCAGCTGCTCGCCCAAAAGCTCCGCGCTGTCCGAGACCACCTCGTCGTAGGCGGTCGCCTCCAGCACGTCCGAAATCTCCACGTACGCGCCGTACTGGGCGACCTCCGCCTCCACGCGGGACTGCGAGAGGGACTGCCCTTCCGGCGTCACGCCCTCGGTCAGCGGCGCGGACGCGAGATCGGGCGAAAACAGATCGTACCGCCTGAACTCCACGCGCTTGCCGGAGTTGCGCGGAATGGAGCGCTTCTGGCCGAACTTCGCGAACACCAGCCGCGTGCGCGCCGTTTCCAGCAGCTTCTTGTCGTAAAAACTCTTGTTCAGATACGTGCCGGACGCCGTATTGAGCGTCGTCTGGGTATTGGACATATGTTTCCTCCTTGCTGTTTTTGTGCGGGGATACTTTTTTGATTAGAGCTTGACTTTGATGCCCTTCCTCGCCTGCTCGCGGAACTGGCGCTCCACGCGGGCAAATTCCTCCGGGGACATGGAAAGATAATCCCGCGAGGGCGCGCCGGCGTTGTCGGCTCGGGCGGGGCGGGGCAGGGAATCCCGGGCGCGGAGGCGGTCGAGCAGGCCCTGCGTGGCCCGCTGATCGGCGCCTTCGGCGCGGCGCTCGGCGTCGTAGACGCGCACGGCGGCGTAGGCGGGGAGCTCGAGGACGAGGCGGATGAACTTCGGGTCCTGCACGGCGGCCTCGAGATCGAAGCCCTCGGGCAGCAGGTTCCCCTTGACGAGCGTGTCGAGCTCCGCCTTGAGGGCGGCCGCGGAAAGCGTGCGCCCGCCGTTTGCGGCGGGCGCGGCGTCTTTGGGCACGGGGGCCGCCGCGGGTTCTTCCGTTTCAAACGCGGCGGCGGGGAGACGGTTCTTGCTGGTATCCATGGTTGTTCCTTGTTCCTCCTTTTTTTCGGCGGATGGTCTCGGTCACTGCCGGTTTTTCTCCGCGGCCGCGCCGCCCCTGCCGAGGAGCGCCTTCAGCCGCCCCCGCGCGCCCTGCGCGGGGTTGCGCGGATCCGCAAGCGCGGGCGCGGATGCGCCCGCGGGCGTCCCCGGCGCGGGCTGCGCCGCGCCCTGCGCCTGCTTTTCGTTGAGGCGGGCCTGGCGGAGCACCTCCTCCTTGCCGTCGAAGCGCATCAGCTCCAGCGCCTGCAGGGGCCGGATCACGCCGAGCTGGAGCATCTGCAGCGCCAGCTCGTTCTGGCCGATGACGGAGAAGCGGCTTTCCTTCTGCACCTTGATGGAAACGGAGAACTCGATGGGCAGCTCCCGCCCGCCGGGGAGCTTTTTCGTAAGGGAGGCGCCGTCGAACACCCCGCGCCGGAGCTCGCCGTCTTCGGTATAGGAAACGGCGCGCGGGAGGATGTGGAACTCGCGCTCCACCTCGATCTCCATGCGGACGGCGTCCCGGTAGGCTTCGTGCATCTGGCGGATGGCCATGCGGGAGCGCTTGCCGCTCATCTCCTGCAGCGCGGAAATGGCCGAGGCCGCGGTGACGCCGCCCGAAGCGCCCCCGCGGGAGAAATCGTTGGAGCCGCTTTCCTCCTTGATGCCCTCCTGCATGGCGCGGATATACTGCAAGATATAGGCGGGGAGCGGCGGCGTAGCAAACCAGCTCACGCCGGAGAGGGATTCGCCCGTATGCACCTGCTTGGACCAGTCCCTGAGATCGTCGGGGTCGAAACCGCTGCTCTCGGTGATGAGGAGCTTGTTGTGGGAAGCCATGAGGGCGTTTTTCATGACGATCTGGTCGAGCTTATCCGCGTACTGCTGCTGCGCGCCGAACATATCGACCAGCCCCAGGCCCAGGGGGCTGCCCTTTCTTAAGAACAGCGGCGTCACGATGAACGGATACTGCCCGTGCGCGTAATAGCCGCCCGGTTTCCACGCGCGGCTGTCCGAGAGCACCTTGCCGCCCGCGAGCTGGGCCATGTGCACGCGGTTCTCCCCCGTCTTTTCGTCGTACTCCCGCCACCAGTACTCGAGGAGCAGCGCGGTCTTCCCCACATCGCGCGTCACGCGCGCGTCCTCGGGCGTGATGCTCTGCGCGTAGCCGTCGCCCTCGCCGTCGTATTCCGGAAACCTTGCGGCCAGCCATTCCTTGGCGCGCAGGGCGAACTTGAACACCGCGCGGCCGTTCTGGATATCCGTGCACAGCGGGTCGAACAGCACGCCGCGGTTGTCCACATGGCGGATGAACGCCCCGCCCAGGCCGCCGTTCTGCGCCGGGTCATAGCCCACCTCCTGCACCATGTAGCCCCCCACCAACAGGTCGTGCGTCAGGCGGAGGTACTCGCGCGCGTAACAGGCCGCGTCGTGGTTCTGCCGGATGACCGCCTCCACGGCGCGGGCCGCGCGGGCGTCCTCCGGGGATTCGGGCGTGATGACCGCCTCGGGCAGGGCGTCCATCAGGTCCGCAGCGATATTCTCCACCGTCGATTGGATCACCGGCGTCACGGGGCGCGGCTCGTTGGGGTCGAGCTGCGGGATCCCGTGCCAGTGGTCCCCGCAGTACATCCGCTCGGCGTGCTCCAGCCGCTGCCACTCCCCCGCGTAGGCCGCGCGGAATTCCTCGAACAGCGCGTAGGCCCGGCCGGAAAGCGCGTCCGCGTCCTCCTTTTTCTTCATGTCCCCACTCCCTTCATCCGCCGCAAAAACCCGTGCAAAGCTGCACGGGCTTTTGTATGCGAACATTTGTTTTATACTACCAGTATAGCACGGGAACGGGGGGTGTACAGGTAAGACTGGTTCTAAGAATCGCCGCGGGCGAAAAGGTTCCATTCCTTAACCGTTTGTTTCGATATTTTGTTTTTTATGGGGTTTCACTACCGCGTGAGGATGTTTTACAGTACAATATGGGCAGTACGGAGGTGCGGTATGAAGGCGAAAGAACTAGCGAACGGCATCCTGGGCGGCGAAAACGACGCCGCGCTTTTGCGGGTCTATCCCGATCTCCCCTCGGCGCGCGCGCGGTGCGCCGGGGTCCTCTCGCGCTACGCCGAGGCGTTCTCAGACGAGGAGGCGATCCTTTTGAGCGCGCCGGGGCGCACGGAGGTGGGCGGAAACCATACCGACCACAACCGCGGCGCGGTGCTCGCCGCCGCCGTGGAGCTGGATATGCTCGCCGCCGCGGCCCCCGCCGAAAACGGCGAGGTTGACCTCTTCTCGGAGGGGTTCGGCCGCATCCGCATTAGCCTGAACGATCTTTGCGCGCGGCGGGACGAGGAAGGCTCTTCCGCCGCGCTCATCAGGGGCGTCGCGGCGGGCATGGCCGCGCGCGGGTACCGGACGGGCGGTTTTCGCGCCTACGTGGTATCCGACGTGCTGCGCGGCTCGGGCCTCTCCTCCAGCGCGGCGTTTGAAATTCTGCTCTGCTGTATAGAGAGCCACCTCTACAACAACGGGCGCGTGCCGCCCGCCGAAGCCGCCGTGATCGGCCGCTTCGCCGAAAACGAATATTTCAAAAAGCCCTGCGGCCTCATGGACCAGATGGCCTGCGCCACGGGCGGCTTCATCAAGATCGATTTCCGCGATCCCCTCGCCCCCGCCGTCACGCCCATCCCCGCCCGTACGGAAGGGTACGCCATGTGTATTATGGATACGCACGGCAACCACGAGGGGCTCAACGAGGAATACGCTTCCCTGCCCCGCGAAATGCGCGCGGTCGCCCGCGCGCTGGGCGGCGAGGTGCTGCGGGACGTGGCCGAGGACGCCCTTTACGCGAACGCCGTACGGGTGCGCGCCGCGTGCGGCGACCGCGCGTTTTTGCGCGCCGCGCACTTCTTCCGGGAGAACGCGCGCGTGGAGGCGCAGGCGCAGGCGCTGCTCTCGGGCGATACCGAGGGCTTCCTCGCGCTGGTGCGGGAATCCGGCCGGTCCTCCTTCATGTATCTGCAAAACGTGTTCCTCGCGGGCGACCCCGCCCGAGAGCCCGTCGCCGCGGCGCTTCTGATGAGCGAGCGGCTGCTTGCGGGCCGCGGCGCGTCCCGCGTGCACGGCGGCGGCTTCGCGGGCACCATCCAGGCGTGGGTGCCGCTCGGCCTGCTCCCGCGCTACCGCGCGGGCATGGACGCGGTGTTCGGCCCCGGCTCCTGCGCCGTGCCCGGCATCCGCCCGGCCGGCATGGCCCGCGTGCTGTAGCGGCGGTGAAAACGCTCCGTCGTTTTCCCGGCGTTTCGTTCGCGCGAAAGCATGGTATCAAAGAAGTAAGAAAGATTTTGCACCGGGGAGGTACCGATCATGGATCACAACGAATACGGATGCGCGACGGTTTGCGACGGAGATATTTGCCTGCTGGACGACGATATCCTCTTTGACGAGGGCGTCTGCTCGCACGAGTTTTCGGAGGGCTGCAAGCTCCCCGCAATCGAGCAATGCGAAGAGTTATAGGGATATATTCCGTATCATAAGCTTTTTTGCGGGGGTCTTATCCCCGCACCCGCTTGTCGAAAAAGTACCGCGCGGTACTTTTCCGAGGATTACAGGAACAACCTGTGCCTGTGGCACGGACGGTTATTCCTGCAAGGAAGGCCTTGCGCCGCAAGGCTTTCCGCCGCCACCGCGCATGTCGCTGGCGGCGGAATGGAAGCCTCCGGAGGGCCGAGCCTTGCGCCGCCTGTGGCGGGGTGAGCAAGGCGAAGGCCCAGTGAGCGCAGGAGCGCAAGGAAGCGGCTCCTGCCGCGACGCGGCACGACCAGCGCGAACTGTACGGCGGCCTCCGAACCCCAATAGGCCTCTATCGCCGGAAATCGGCGCTTTTTTATATCCCATAGGCTTTCTTTTGTTCCTTTTCTTTCCCCATGAAAGAAAAGGAACGCCCATGTTATACTGTACAAAAATGTACTATGTAAGGAGCGGGCCCATGCTGCTGCCGGAAGAACTCGATATCGAGGCGACGCTGTTCTCGGGGCAGACGTTCGCGTGGCGGCGCGCCGCAGACGGGCTTGCGGGCTGCGCGGACGGCCGCGCGGCGTATCTGGATACGGAAAGCCGGACGCTGCTCGTGGAGGAAGGGACCGAGGCTTTCTGGCGGCGGTACTTCAATTTGGGCTGCGATTACGGCCCCATATTTAAAAAGCTCGCGGGCGACGCCTATGTTTCGAGGGCGTTCGCCGCCTACGGCGGCATGCGCATTTTGAACCAGCCGGTATGGGAAACGCTGTGCGCCTTTATCGTATCCGCCAACAACAACATCAAGCGCATCGGCGGCATCATCGGGCGGCTTTGCGCGATGATGGGCGAGCCGCGGCGGGCGGGGCCGGAAACGGTGTATACCTTCCCCGGGCCCGAGGCGATCCTGCGCGAGGGGGAGGCGGCGCTTTACGCTCTGGGCCTCGGCTACCGCGCGCCTTATTTGTACGGCACGGCGAAGGCCGTTGCGGAGGGGTTCGATCTTTCGGCGCTTCCCCGGACGGGCTACGAGAACGCGGTCAGGGCGCTGACGCGGCTTCCCGGCGTAGGCGAGAAGGTGGCGGACTGCGTGCTTTTGTTCTCCTGCGGGTATTCCATGGCGTTCCCCGTAGATGTGTGGGTGCGGCGCGTAATGCGCGTGCTCTACGGCGCGGAGGGTCCGTCCGCCAAGGTCAAGGCGAAGGGACGGGCGCTCTTTGGGGAGGACGCGGGCGTCGTGCAGCAGATCCTTTTCCACGCGGCGCGCATGGGCGTGTTCCCGGAGCTTTGCCGCGCCGATCCCGCGCTGTGCGATTCGCCGTCCGCCTGCGTGCCGAATGTCTGAGTTTATATACAGCAAAACGCCCGTGTTGATACGGGCGTTCTACTTTGCTCTCTCCAAGGGTTTTCGTCCTTTCCGTATGCGTTTTTGCTGCCGGGTTCTTCTATGGTGAAAGGCGGCGCATCCGTACGGAGTTCCTCATATCGGCGCAATGCCGGGGCTTATCTTTGGTTCCTATCTCCGGATGCGGCTCCGCCTGTATGGTCTTTGGCAGCCAGCCCGCTTTCTGCATTGCCCAAGGGCGTTCATCCTTTCGTACAACATTGGGTACCGGGTATTCTATACTTACCCGCGCGCCGCGCGGCCAAACAGGAGCGCGGATTTTTTGCGATTCATATCGGCCTTTCCGATCTTTCGTTTTTTACAAACGCTGCGACCACATAGGGCACATCCCTGTTTTTCCGCCACACGGCGGGGAACTCGCAAAGCGGAAGCGGCGCCGAGCCCTTCCCGATCTCGATCGTGAGCGACGGCACGCCGAGCTTTTCGATCGCCCAGTCCTTGAACCCGCCGAAGGAGGCGCCGTCGTCGGGGATCAGGCAATAGCCCGTTTCCTTTGCGACGGCCCGGCCGAGGACGAGCCCCGCGGCGTTTACGGCGGGCCAGTCCCCGAACTCGTAGTAGATCTCCCCGCCCGCGGCGTGGTAGCTCACGGTGGCCGAAAACGGCAGGCGCGCGGCGTAGGCGGCGAGCGCGCGCGCCTCGGGCTCGGAGAGCGGCGCGGGGCCGCGGTAGTTCGCACAGGAGGGCGCGGGGCGGGTATCGATCTTTTCCCAGCCGGCGTCGAAGTTGCGGTTGAGGTCCACGCCCGCGGCGTTCGCCTTCCACAGGCGCAGGCACGCGCGCATCGGTTCCTTTGCATAGCCGCGGGCGATGTCGTCCCGGCAGATTGTTTCCGCTTCCGGCGGGGCGCTTTGCGTCTGGCTGATGACGGCGCCATCGGGGTTAGCGATGGGGATAAAGTGGAACAGAAAGCCCTCGGGCACGCCGCGGCGCAGCAGCCGCTCCAGCTGGCGCATCGCGAGCAGGCTCGTCATATGCTCGCGCGCGTGGATGCCCGCCTGGATCAGCACATGGCGCAAAGCATCCCCGTTCCCGGCGCGCGCCGCGTAGATCGGCCGCCCCCCGCGCGAGCGGCCGATCACCGACACCGCGAGCGTTCCGGGCCAGCGCGCTTTGAGCGCGCAGAGATCCGCGGCCATCCGCTCCGGCGTATACGCTTTGGCGGGCCTTACGACGGCCCTTCGCGGGACGCGCTCCAAAACCACGATGTTCATGCAAAATCCCCCGTTTCCCGTCCCTGTTTCGCCCGCCCGGCCCGAAAAACGCCGGCCGCATAACAGCCTATGCCCGCTTTCCCTCCCGTATGCGGCGGCGGGAGGGCCTGTACAAGCATGAACATTTTGTAAATCCATAAGAGTTTCGCGCGAAAGGGTTGCCCCGGCCCGCCTGAATTGATAGAGTATAGGAGATCGGCACGGTTTATGCCGGCCGATACTATTTTTGGGGGACTTTGCCATATGAAACGGGTTTTGACGGGCATGCTCGCGGCGCTGCTGCTGTTTGCGCTGCTGCCCGCCCAAACGGCGCAGGCGGCGGTGCTCTCGGGCTACACCAGCAAGGTGGACTACGACAACACCGATCCTGCCAGGTACAAGATCGACGTGGACATCGTCAACCAGATTTTTACCGTTTACCAGAAGGGTTCGTCGGGCGCGTTCGACAGCATCGTGCTGCAGACGCTCTGCACCACCGGCAACGAGGAAAACCCCACCGGCTCGGGTACCTACAAGCTCGGGCATCTCAAGGAGCGGTTCGGCTATTTCGTGGCGTACAACGAGTACGCGCAGTACTGGTCGCAGGTGGTCCGCGGCGTCTATATCCACTCCGTGCTGTACCGGAGCAACGACGTCACCACCATGTCCAAAAGCGCGTACAACGGCCTGGGCAAGAACCTCTCGCACGGCTGCATCCGGGTGCTTCCCAACGTTGCCAAATGGGTGTTCTACAACTGCCCGCCCGGCACCGTGTGCGTGATCTCAAAAACCCGCGCGGCCAACCCGGATCTGGTGAAATCGATCAAGGCGGGCATTCCGAGCTTCGCGAACTACAAGGTCGAGCTTGATTTCAAGACCGATCCGCCCATCGTCTCGGCCGCCGCCGTCGCGTCCGCGGTGCCGGTGCGCACGGGCTTCTCCGCCACCAAGGATACCACGGTCGCCACGCTTGCGGCGGGCGAGGCGGTCAATATCCTGCAGCTCGGCCCCGACTGGTGCAAGGTCAAAACCGGCAAGGGCACGCTGGGCTACGTGCAGACCAAATTCCTGCTGATGGACCCCAGCACCCTGATCCCGGTGCACCCGAGCTACACCGCCAAGGAAGCGACCTACCTGTACCAGACGCCCAGCGTCAACGCCGCCAGGCTTTCCTCGTTCGCCAAGGGCGCGAATGTGGAGGTCATCGGCACGGCGGATAAATACTGGCTGACGGCGAAGATCGGGGACGCCTACGGCTTCGTGCGGGTAAAGTACCTCACGCCCGCCAAGGACGCCTCCGCCGTAACCGTAGAAGCGCCCTCACTGGAAAACGTGCAGGCGCAGGTGAAGCCGGGCATCATCGCGATGTTCCGCTCCGGCCCCTCCACCGCCTTCCCCGAGATCGCCGAGCTTGCGGCGGGCACGCCCGTTACGCTCATCTCCGCCGAGGGGAACTGGTACAAGGCCAGCGTCAACGGGCAGGAGGGCTATATCGCCGCGGCCTGCGTCATATTCGGGTAACGGAAACGGACCGATCAGGCGTAGGGATTTGGTCCCTGCGCTTTTTCAGCCCGTTTTTCCTTGCATCAGGACGAGTTGTGTGTTACAATATCTCACGCTAACGTCCTTCTTGCCAGGCACAACGGATGCCCGGCCACTTTAGACCATAAGGAGGTGACATGCGTGAACGCATACGAAGCACTTTACATCATCACGCCGGAGCTTGAGGCGGAGGCCACCAAGGCCCTGATCCAGAAGTATTCCGACATCGTAACCGGCAACGGCGGCGAGGTATCCAAGGTTGACGAATGGGGCAAGACCCGCCTTGCGTATCCGATCGATTACAAAACCGAAGGCTATTACGTACTGATGACGTTCAGCAGTGTGCCCGAGTTCCCCAAAGAGCTTGAGCGCAACTTCAAGAACGACGAAAATCTGCTGCGCTTCATGGTTACCCGCAAGGAAGCGTAACCTGTAAGCGCTTTTGCGCGTAGCCGAAAAGCTGCGGAAAGGATGGTTGAATATGAACAAGATCTTTCTCATCGGCAACCTGACCTTTGACCCGGAGACCCGCACAACGCCCAACGGCGTTTCGGTCTGCTCCTTCAACATCGCGGTCAACCGCCGCTTTGTGCCGCAGGGCGGCGAGCGCCAGACAGATTTTTTCCGCATCAGCGCATGGCGGCAGCTGGGCGAAAACTGCCAGAAGTACCTCTCCAAGGGCAAAAAGGTCGCGGTCGTGGGGGAGCTTGCGGCGCGCACCTATGTCGACAAAAACGGCGAGACCCGCATTTCCCTCGAGGTCACGGCGGACGAGGTGGAATTCCTCACGCCCAAGTCCCAGGAGGGCGACGCGCCGTATTCGCAGGGGGCTTCCTACACCGCGCCCGCGGCGCCCAAGAGCGCTTCGCCGCTGCCGGATCTGGCCGGTTTTGAGAACATCAGCGAGGACGAGCTTCCTTTCTGAGCCGGAACAACTTTTACTTCAAGCAATAGCAATAGGAGGAATATCCCATGGAAGAACGCAAAGCGCGCCCGCGCGGGCCGCGCAAGGGCAGGCGCAAGGTCTGCCAGTTCTGCGTGGATAAGATGGAGCATATCGACTACAAGGACACCGCACGCCTGCGCAAGTGCATCACCGAGCGCGGCAAGATCATGCCCCGCCGGATGTCCGGCGTGTGCGCGAAGCACCAGCGCGAGCTGGCCATCGCGATCAAGCGGGCCCGTGTCGTAGCCCTTCTTCCCTACGTATCGGACTAAGAACACCCCTACGGACGTTTAGCAGGATAAAGGCCGTCGACAAACCCCTCCGGGGTTCGCCGACGGTTTTTCGCTTCGGGAGGAGCCGCATTATGATTGAGATCGTATTCAGCGACAGCGCCTGCGGGAGCCTGAAAATGGCGCAGCGCTACGGCGAGGGGCGCTATTCCTGCGGGGTCTGCGGCGTGGGCATAATCCACGCGGACGGGAGCAAGGCAACCAAAATGGAACTCAGAGCCGCGCAGCGGGAAGCGAAGGAACGGGCGCGCCGTTCATGGGAAAGCGCCGTTCCCATGGGCGGTAACCCGGCGGACATCTACGGATTCCCTCTGATGCTGAGCGTCGGGGATATTTCCGAGGACGCGCCCGGCGGCAAGCGGAAGGAGACGCTCGAACGCCTGTTCGACATTTACCCGAACGGCGAGGGGCGCCGGGCGGTTCAGGAGCTGCTCGAAAAGGCGGAGGAAAACCAGAAAACGGTTCGGGAACGCGCGGAGGCGGGAGAAGGCTTGCGCATCTGGTACAGCAATCAGCCCGATGAGATGTGCGGGCTTTGCTGGTTCATGGAGCGGCTGCGCCAATGGGACGCGCAAGGCGGGCAGGTCTCGATCGTCATGCTCCCGGAATGGGAAGCCGATGAAAACGGGAATATCGTGCGTCACAGCGGCTGGCATGAAATACCGCCCGGAAAATGGCACCGGTACCTCGCCCTGGAGCAGCCCGCGACGCCGGTATTCCAGACAAGCTGCGCGTTCCGTTGGCGGGAGCTGTGTGCTGAGAACGCGCCCTTGCGGGCCGTGCTGAACGGGATTTTGGTCAGCGCGCCGGAAACGCTCTACGACGGCTTTCTCCTTCGCGAAATCGCGGCGGAAAGCGGGGAATTCAAAGAAGCGAGGGTCATCGGGCAGGTGCTCGGCAAATATCAGCTTGGCATCGCCGATTCCTGGCTCGCGTTCCGTATCGAGAAAATGATCCGCGCAGGGGCGCTCGAGGTCGTGTCCCCAGCCGCCGAAAATGCGCCGGCCTATCGTCGGATATTGAAAACGCACGCCCAACGGCCGTAAGCAATCCGCTCCATTCTTTCGCAGTGCAACTTTAGAGTAATCAAATATCCCCGTATCGAAAATCTCCCCAACGCGCTTTTCCGGCGCTTGGGATTTTTTTTGCGCGGCCCAGCCGGCGGGTCCCCCTCCCGTGTTTGGCCCGCACTTTTGGGGGAATTTTTGAACCGGACGCGGGCGCGTGCAAACTATTGCCCGTCCGGTTCGTTTTATAGGCAGGAGGTGAACGGGAGCATGCATGCATCCCCTCCGGACGACGCGCTTCGCGGCGCGGTGGCGGCCTATTCCGGCAGCCTGGTCAGGCTCGCCTATACGTACCTCGGGAACGTTCCGGATTCCGAGGACGCCGTACAGGAGGCGTTCCTCGCCTACCTGCGCAAGGCGCCCGCGTTTGCCGACGCGGCCCACGAAAAGGCCTGGCTCATCCGCGTAACGGCCAACAAATGCAAGGACGCCCTGCGCCGGCGCAAGGCGTTCTCCACCGTTTTGCTCACGGAGGACGTGGCGGACGCCCCGGCTTCGGACCGGGAACTGCTCGAGGCCGTGCTGGGCCTGCCCGAAAAGTACAGGCTGCCGCTGCATTTGCATTATTATGAGGGCTACTCCCTTTCGGAGATCGCGCGCATCATGAACGCGCGGCCCGCGACCGTGGGCTCGTGGCTCAGCCGCGGCCGCGATCTTCTGAGGGAGCGGACAGGAGGGTTGTTCGATGCCTGAACGTGATCGTGATCGGTACCGCGCGGCTTTTTCGCGCATCGGCCCCAAGAAAGATTTTGAGGAAAGGACGCTGGCCCTGCTCGAACGGGAAGCCGGCGCAAAAAGGAAGGAAACCATGAAAAAGAAAACCAGGATCATTTACGGGGCGGCTGCCGCCGCGCTGGCGCTCGTGCTGGGGGGGCTGGCGTTTTATAAAACCAACGCGGCCGTACCGCCCGAGGCCGCAAGGCCGCCCATCGCCGCCAAATCCGTTGTGAACATCGACGGCATCATCGACGAGGTCTCGCCGGACGGAACGTCCTTCCGCATCGGCACGCTCTGGGTCACGGTGGACGAGAACACGCAGTACGGAATCTCCGAGCCGACGGGCCTTCCCGCGGACGAGCAGCTTGTGAGCAAGGTGTTTAAGGCCGGCAACGCCGTATCCGGCTTCACGCGGGACGATCCCGCAAGCGGAAAGGTCTACGCGTCCCGCATCTATAACAATTTTCCGCCCCAGGGTTGAGACCGATTCAAACTAACGGGCGCTCCGCTGTTTGAAGTGCACCCCAAAACGTTAGACAAATAGAGGCTAAACAGATTGAAGGACTTGTGTTCTGTATTGAACAGGGCTTAAGCCCTTCAATTTTAGCTTCATGCGTCGGTTGTTGTAGTAGTCCAGGTATTCGACTAACTCTTGCACGAAGTGTGCCACGCTGTCAAGCTCCTCAAGGTAAAGCAGTTCGGATTTGAGAATGCCGAAGAAGTTTTCAATGACCGCATTATCCAGGCAGTTTCCCTTACGCGACATACTTTGGCGGACTCCCTTTTTACAAAGCTCATGCCGGTACTTCTTCATCTGATACTGCCAGCCCTGGTCAGAATGAAGGATAAGTTCTGTGTCGTCAGGGATTTTGGCGAAGGCCTTTTCGAGCATGTCCGTGATCAGGTATATGCTCGGACTGTAGCCGATACTGTAGCTCACCAGTTCACCATGGCACAAGTCCAGAATTGGCGACAGGTATACCTTCTGACCAAATAGAGAGAACTCCGTCACGTCTGTTACCCACTTCTTGTCAGGCAAGTCGGCATGGAAGTTCCGCTCTAAAAGGTTGGGGGCAATCTTGCCCACTTCGCCATGGTAGGAGCGGTATTTTTTCATCCGAACCTTGCAAACCAGGTTCAGCTCTCTCATGAGCCGCTGCACCGTCTTGTGGTTCAAAGTGAACCCCTGCTTCCTAAGCAGAATCGTCATGCGCCGATAGCCGTACCGACCTATGTGTATTTCGCTGTTGCTGACGATCGCCGCCTTGGCCGCTTCGTACTTATCCTGCTTTTTCAAGGCGCCAAGATGGTAATAATAGCTGCTTCTCGGCAATTCGGCAAAGGCCAGCAGCTTGGCGATCTTATACTTACACCTTAGTTCCCAGATCACCTGGGCGTTTTCTCGCGGAGTTGCCTTTGTTGAACTAAGGTGTTCAATTTTTTTAGGTAGTCGTTCTCCATTCGAAGTTGCTGAACCTCGGCAATTAGGTCCCCTTCCACCTTCTTATCCAGCTTTGGCGGTCTTTCGGGATCTCCCTTTGTCCTTCGGCCTCGGCGACCTATCGCTAATCCCGCGGGGCCTTCTTCCAGATAGATATGCTCCCATTTGCGCACACGGTCATGATCGCTTATCTCAAACAACCGTGCCGCCTCCCGGTAACTTAACCGTTCGGCTTGCATTTGCTCGATGACTTTGACCTTGAATTCGCCACTGTACTTCTTATACGATTTCCCCTTGGGCATATAAATGCACCCCCTCGTCTTTTAGTGTATCACACTGTCCAACGATTGGGGTGCACTTCAGTATACGCCGGTTTTGACCCCTTGCACAGCCGCCGCCCGCAACCTTAATATGTCGCTGAAAGCGACATCAGTAGTACCCGGAGGGTGGAAATCGCCGCAGCGATTTTAGGCATCTGTGAGAAAATCCCCTACAAAAAATAGCGCAGCTATTTTTTGTAATAGCAAAGACCGCCCTGTTAAGGGCGGTCTTTGCAACAGGAGAGACCGGCGCCGGACAATGGCGGAATGCCCGGCGCCCGCGGCAGACGCGCGCCTTGCGGCGGCGCGCCTGGCGCATCGCCCCGCCCGGTCACTTCGGGCGGGACGGGGGTCATCCCTTCATCTTGATCCGGAGGTACTCCTGCGCCAGCGTCACGCAATTGTCACGCCCGAGGGTGTGGCTGTTCAGGCAGAGGTCGTAATTGTCGGCGTCCTTCCAGTCGTGGCCGGTGAAGTAGCGGTAATAGGCGGCGCGGCGCTTGTCGGTAAGATCGACCAGCGCGGCGGCCTCCTTTTCCTCCATATCGTTGAGCTTCATGATCTGCTGGACGCAGACGTCGTGCGGCGCGTGGATGTACAGCCGAATCACGTTGGGAAAATCCCGCAGCACATAGTCCGCGCAGCGGCCGATAATGACGCAGGACTGCTGCTTGGCAAGCTCCCGGATCACCCTGGCCTGGTAATTGAACAGGTTTTCGTTGGAAATAAAATCGTCACTGTCGGGCGGAAGGATCTCGTCGTTGTCCACCCGCTTGGCGGCGCGGATGAGCATCCGAAGGCTGGGCGTTTCATCCGCCTGGCCGAAAAACTGCTCATGGATGCCGCTGGCGTCGGAGGCAAGACGCAACAGCTTCCGGTCGAAGAAATCCACATTGAGCGCGCAGGCGATGGCGCGCCCGATGGTGCGCCCGCCGCTGCCGTAACCCCTTGCGATGGTGATGACGAATTGGTCCATGCGAATTCCCCTTCCGGGCGCGGTCAGGCGCCCAAATATGCTTGCCGGACGCGGTCGTCCTGCAGCAGGTCGGAAGCTTTCCCCTCCATGGAGATCGAACCCGTCTCCAGCACATACGCGCGGTCCGCGATGGAGAGCGCCATGCGCGCGTTCTGCTCCACCAGAAGGATCGTGATGCCCGCCGCGTGCAGGGAGCGGATGATATCGAAGATCTCCTTGACCAGGATGGGCGAAAGGCCCATGCTCGGTTCGTCCATCAGGAGGATCTTGGGGTTGGTCATGAGCGCCCGGCCCGTCGCCAGCATCTGCTGCTCGCCGCCCGAGAGCGTGCCCGCCACCTGCTTATAGCGTTCCTTGAGGCGCGGGAAGCTCTTGTAGACGCGCTCCCGGTTCGCATCGATCTGCGCCTTGTCCTTGAGCGTGATGGCGCCCATATCGAGGTTTTCCGCCACCGTCATGCGCTGGAACACATGGCGGCCCTCCGGCACGTGCGCCATGCCCAGGGTAATGATTTTAGAGGGCTCCACGGTGCGCAGGTTGTATTGGTCGTACTGGATCTCGCCGCTGGTGGCCTCCTTCAGGCCCGTAATGGTGTGAAGGATGGTGGTTTTTCCCGCGCCGTTGGCGCCGATGAGGGAAACGATCTCGCCGTCGTTTACGGTGATGGAGATCCCCTTGATAGCGTGGATGGCGCCGTAGTGCACATGCAAATCGCGAACGCTCAGCATATGGGCCCCTCCTCCTCCTGCTCGCCGAGGTACGCGGCGATGACTTTTTCGTTTTTGGAGATTTCCGCGGGCAGGCCCTGCGCGATGGTTTCGCCGTAATCGATCACGATGATGCGCTCGCAGATCTTCATCACGAGGCTCATGTCGTGCTCGATGAGCAGGATCGCGATGTTGAACTTTTCACGCACGATCCCGATGCAATCCAGAAGCTCCGCGGTTTCGGTGGGGTTCATGCCCGCCGCGGGTTCGTCGAGCAGCAGCACCTTCATATCCGTGGCCAGCGCCCGGGCGATTTCCAGCTTGCGCTGCTGGCCGTAGGGAAGGTTGGCGGCGACATAGTGCGCCTTGTCCTCCATGTGGAACACGCGCAGCAGGTCCATCGCCTTGTCCTCGATGGCCTTTTCTTCCTTCCAGAAACTGCCGGAACGGAACGTGGAGCTCACAATGCCGTACCTGAGGTCCTTGGTGAAGGCGGTGAGCACGTTTTCCAGCACCGTCATCTGCTTGAACAGGCGGATGTTCTGGAATGTGCGCGCCACGCCCGCCGCCACGATCTGGTGGGTCTGCCGGCCGTTCATTTTACGCCCTTCCAGCTTGAAATAGCCTTCCGTGGGCTGATATACGCCGGTCAGGAGGTTAAAGACGGTGGTCTTGCCTGCGCCGTTGGGGCCGATGAGGCCGACCAGCTCGCCCTTATGCAGCTCCAGGTTGAACTCGCTCACGGCGCGCAGGCCGCCGAAGTTGATGCCGAGGTTCTTCACTTCGAGAACGGGCGTATCGGACGCCGGATTGGTCAGTGGTTCGCTCATGCCTTTTGCGCCTCCTTCCGCCCGCCGAACAGCCGTTTCAGACCCCGCTGGAGCGAGAACTCGTACGCCCCGAACAGGCCCGTCGGCTTAAAGATCATCACCAGCACCAGCACGACCGAGTAGACGAGCATGCGGTACTGCGCCGCGGCGCGCAGCAGCTCCGGCAGCGCCGAGAGCACGATGGCCGCCACGATCGAGCCCGTCATCGAGCCCATGCCGCCCAGCACCACCATGATGACGTAGTCGGTGGATTTAAGGAAGGAAAAGTCGTTCTGGGAAAGCGTGCCCAAGCCCCTGTGCGCGAAGATTGCGCCGGCCACCCCCGCGAACATGGCGGAGATGGTGAAGGTGAGCACCTTGTAATAGGTGTTGTTGAGGCCGACGCAGCTCGAGGCGATGTCGTCCTCGCGGATGGCCATGATGGCCCGCCCGTACTTGGAGCGGACGAACGTGAACATGATCGCCACGCAGAGCACCATGATCCAGTACAGCACGTACACGTTGTTCATGACGGGGATGCCGATGAGCGGCTGGCCCGCCTGGCCCTGCGCCAGGCCCTTGCTGCCCGCGATCTTGAGGTTCTGGATGATCACGCGGATGATCTCGCCGAAGCCCAGCGTAATGATGGCGAGGTAATCGCCCCTGAGGCGCAGCGCCGGTATGCCCACAATCAGGCCGAAGAGGCCCGCCATAAGCGCGCCCGCCGCCATGCAGATCAAGAATTGCACAACGCCTGCGGCGGGGGTGGCCGTGAGGATGTTGGCCTGGGTCATCGCTTTTGCGAGCAGCGCGCTCGTATACGCCCCCACCGCCATGAAGCCCGCGTGCCCCAGGGCGATCTGCCCCAGGAAGCCCATCACGAGGTTCAGGCTCGTCACCATGATGATGGCGAAGAAGCACTGCACGATGATGCCGCGCACGTAGCTGGAGACGACGCCGCTTTGCATAACAAGCACCAATATAAAGAACAACACGAGCAATCCCGCAAAATTGATGAGAGAGCCCTTGAGCCGGTCCTTTCTGTTCGACATAAGCCTGCCCTACACTTTCTCGCCGGCATTCTTGCCAAGAATGCCGGAGGGCTTTACGAGGAGCACCACGATGAGGATCAAAAATACGATGGCGTCGGAAAACGCGGAGGTGATCACGCCTCCGGTCAGCGCGCCCATATAGGCTTTGGAAAGGCTCTCCGCCATGCCGATCACCAGGCCCCCGATCATCGCGCCGGGGATGCTGCCTATACCGCCCAGCACCGCCGCGATAAACGCCTTGAGGCCCAGCATGGAGCCCATGGTGTTCGTCACCTGGCTGTACTGCGCCACAAACATCAGCGCCGCAAAAGCCGCGAGGCCGGAGCCGATCGCGAACGTAATGGAAATGGTGCGGTTGACGTTGACGCCCATTAAGATAGCGGCTTCCTTATCTTCCGAAACGGCGCGCATGCACTTGCCCATGTTGGTGCGCTGGACGAACACCTGAAGCGCCAGCATGACCGCCACGCACAGCACGATGGTTAAGATTGTGTTGCCGCTGACATTGCCGATATTAGGCAGATTGAATATGGTCTTGACCTGCTTGGGGTTGGCGCCGAACAGCGCCTGCGCCAGGTTTTCCAGAAACAGGCTCATCGCGATGGCCGTGATGAGCGTGCTCATTTTGGTGCCTTTTTTTCGCACGGGGCTGTATGCGAGCTTTTCCACCCCTACGCCTACCGCGGCGCATACGGCGATGGCCAGGATCACCGCCAGCCACGGCGGCATGCCGGCCGCCGTCATCAGCGGCACCGTAAAGAACAATGTGTAGCCGCCCACCATAATAAAATCGCCGTGTGCGAAATTGATAAGGCGGATGATACCATACACCATGGTATATCCCAGCGCGATCAGCGCGTATACGCTTCCCACGCGCAGGCCGTTTATCAATTGTGAGAAGAAAACTTCCATGCGCACAAACTCCTCTCTGTACTCTCTCCTGTTATATGGGGTTTTGAAACACCTGCGGCACAGAAGCCTGCTGCCCCTGTGCCGCAGTCCCGCTCTTGAGGCCGCCAGCCCCGAGCGGATTGCCTTTGGTATGGAACGATATGCGGCCGGCCGGAGGAACGCCCCCCGGCCGGCCTTTTCCGGGCCGGGCCCGGAAAAGCGCTTTGACTAGCCGATGTACTTGTAGAAGACCGCGGCGCCGTCCTTGAACTGGATGACCGCGCACTTCTTGGCCGGAGTGTTGGTTTCGTCGAGCGTGAAGGAGCCGGTCACGCCGTCGAAGCTCATGCCCGTCATGGCCTTGATGATGTCGGCGGTCTTGTCGGTGCCGGCCTTGTCGATCGAGGCGGCGAGCATGTAGGTGGCGTCATACGCGAGGGCCGCGAGGGCGTTGAGGCTCTGCGCGCCGAACTTGTCGGTGTAGCCCTTCACGAAGCTCTGCACCTTTTCGCTCGGATCGTCGGGCGCGTAGTGGTTGGTGAAGTAGCAGTCGTTGTAGAGGGACTTGTCGTCCGTCATGGTGCCGGTGGTGCCGTCCCAGCCGTCGGCGCCGATGAACTTGCCCTTGAAGCCCAGCTGACGGGCCTGCGGCACGATGTACGGGCCGATGGTGTCGTAGTAGAACGGGGCGAAGATCAGCTCGGCGCCGCTGGCGATGATGTTGGTGAGCTGCGAGGTGTAGTCGGTATCATGCACGCCCGAGGAGCTCTCGGTGGAGACGACTTCGAGGCCCTGCGCGGGAGCGGCCGCGATGAAGGCCTGATAGAGGCCCGCGGAGTACGGATCGCCCGAGGCGTAGAGCACGGCGACCTTGGTCACGCCCAGATCCTTGGCGACCTTGGCGGCGACGTCGCCCTGATAGGAGTCACGGAAGCAGGCGCGGAACACGCTGGGAAGACCGTCGGTGATGGTGTCGGCCGTGGCGGTCGGGGTCAGAAGCAGCATGCCGTCCTTGTTGGCGAGCGTGCCCAGGCCCGCGGTGACGCCGGAGGTGACGGAGCCGATGATGGCGGACACGCCGTCGGAAACCAGCTTGTTGTAGGCGTTGGCGCCCTCGGTGGAATCGCCCTTGTCATCCATGTACGAGGTGACCTGGAGCGAACGGCCGCCGAGCACGCCGCCCTTGGCGTTGATCTCCTCGATGGCGAGCTTGATGCCGTTGTCAACCGCTTCGCCGTAGGCCGCGAGGTCTCCGGTGTTGGGCGAGATGACGCCGATCTTGACGGGATCTCCGCTGGGCGCGGCGGATGCGGCGGGCGCTTCCGTCGCCGCGGGGGCCGCGGGCGCTTGTGTTGCCGCGGGAGCCGCAGGCGCCGCGCATGCGAACGCGGATACCGCCATCAGCGCCACAAGCACGATTGCGATCATTTTCTTCATGAAATGTCCCTCCTAAATAATTCTATATCTCCAAACGGCGGGCGCATAAAGCGCCTGCCGCCTGAATTCGGGAATGTTCGGTGCGTAAAGGGGCGAATGGATCGCGTATTTCCACACAAAATTCAAATATGTTCGAATTATACTCCCGCATTGGGCGTCCCGTCAATAGAAAATGCAGGATACATCCCCTTTTGATGCACGATTGGATATAATATATTCAAATAACCGCGTGCAATTTATGAAAATTCACTTACTATCCCGTCTTATTTCCCACAAAAAAGTATGGTTATGAGGCTGAAACGCAGCGCATGAAACCGATTGTTAAAAAACCTGCATTTTAATCCGCGGGGAAATTGCCAATACTATCATAAGATTTGCGGATATCCGTTTTTGGGAGATCGCCATGATACAGCTTACCCATGTGCGCGTAACGGTTCCGGACGGAACGCTCGTGAAGCTTCTCCGGGGCGCCCTGCTGCCCGAGGTATTCGGGCGCGACCGCCTTCCCGTGCTAAACGATTTTACTCTGTGGCTGGGCAAGGGGGAGGCATGGGCGGTGCTGGGCGGCGACGAAAAAGGGAAAACGGCGCTCCTTCGGCTCATCGCGGGGCAGATACCGCCCGAGAAGGGCACCGTGGCCGTAGAGGGGACGGCGGCCGCGGCCATCGGCATCAAGGATCTGCTGCCCGGCGAGACGGGCGCGGGCAACGTTCGGCTTCTTTGCGCCAAGGGCAAGCTGGACGCCAAAAAGACCCGCGTGCGCGTCGAAGCGGCCGGGGCGTTCTCGGGCCTCGGGCCGCAGTTTGAAAAGCCCGTTTCGGGCTACAGCGAGGCCGAACGGGCGCGCCTTGCGGTCTCCATGGCCGTTGCGGCGAGGCCCGACGTGCTGATCCTCTCGGACGCGCTGGAGCGGTGCGACCTGCCTTTCGCGCAGGCCTGCGTGCTGGAGATCCGCAAGCGCCAGCGCGAGGGCATGACGCTGCTCTTGCAAAGCTCCCCCGACCTGATGCGCCGCCTGTGCGACAGCGCGCTGCTGATTTCGGGTGGCGAGCTCAAGCAGCTCGGGCCCTTTGAGACGGTATACGGAACGTTCTCCTACCCGCGCACGCTTTCGCCCGCCGTTCCCGCCGAGCGCAAGGAACTGCTCGAACGGGAGCGCGCGGCGTTCTCCGCGCCGCTTTCGCCGGACGGACCCGACCGGCCCGTACCCCCGCCCCCGGCCGAAGCTTCCGAAACGCCCCGCTGGCCGATGGAGGCGCGCCAGGCCATACGGGAGATGGAAACTTACGCCGACCGCCTCAACGAGCAGCTCACCGCCTATGCCACCGCCAACCTCTCCTTCGAGCAGGAGAACGAGCGCCTGGAAAAGGAACGGGAGCTCTCCGAAAAGCGCCTGGAGGATATGCGGGAGATGCTCGAACGGCTCCTCCGCGCGCAGAGCGAAACGCTCAACATCATGTACGCGCAGTTCTTTTATTTAAGGAAGTGGAGCGAGCCCGCGCCGAAGAAGAAAGGCTGGGGCCGCCGCAAGGAGCCCCGGTAAATGGAGGGACGTTCCCGGCGCGGAGGAGGCTGTCGTGCTAAGTGCATACAATGAATCTATATTCAAGTACACTTGGCGCAGCGGGTTCGGTGCCCCAAAGGGGGCCCTCGGCGGGATACGCCTTGGACACTAGACCTGCGGGTCGCCGCAAAAAAGGCGCCGGTGGCGCTTTTTTAGAACCCCGGGGTTTCGCCGTAGGTGAAACATCCTTGCATGATGCATTGAAAATGCTTCATGCGGCAGTCCCGGCCGGAATGAATACGAAACGCCCGTCGTGCGGCTGCTCAAGCGCCTTTACAGCCTGTACGCGACGGGCGTCCTTTTATGCTCCTATTTGCTGCGGCGCGAAAAGCCTCAGCCGGGTTCCCGCCGGGCCTGCGCGTTGAGGGAGAGCGCGTCGGGCGGGCACTCCATCAGGGCGTAGTAGCCCGCGCAGCCGATCATCGCCGCGTTGTCGGTGCAATAGCGGAAGTCGGGGCGGCAAAAGCGCAGCCCGGCCGCATCGCAGGCGTCCTGCAGGGCATTAGAAAGCGCCCGGTTTGCGGAAACGCCGCCCGCCAGCGCCAGCGTCCCGCTTCCGGCGCTCTGCGCCGCGCGCACGGCTTTTGTGACGAGCACCTCCACCACGCTATGCTGGAAGGAGGCCGCGACGTCGGCCCGGTTGACGGGCTCCCCCCGCTGCTCCGCCGTGTGCAGATAATTGATGACCGCCGTCTTGAGGCCGGAAAACGAAAAATCGAACCCCGCGCCCGCGTTGAACCCCGCCGGGAACCGGATGGAGAGCGGGTCGCCCGCTCGCGCCAGCTCCTCGAGCGCCGGGCCGCCGGGATAGGGCAGCCCCAGCACGCGGGCGACTTTATCGAACGCCTCGCCCGCGGCGTCGTCCCTCGTCGCGCCCAGCTGCGTGAAGCGGTTGTAACCGCCGACCTGAAAGATATGGCTGTGCCCGCCCGAAGCCACCAGGCACGCAAAGGGCGGCTCAAGATCGGGATAGGTCAGGTAATTGGCGGCGATGTGCCCCGCGATATGGTCTACGCCCATGAGCGGCAGGGAAAGCGCGTAGGCGAGGCCCTTCGCGTAGCTCACCCCCGTGAGCAGCGCGCCGACCAGCCCGGGCCGGGACGTCACCGCCACGGCGTCGAGAGCCGTGTAATCAAGCTCCGCCTGCCCGAGCGCGGCGGCGACGGTGGGGCCAAGCTGCAGCACGTGGTTGCGGGAGGCGAGCTCGGGCACCACGCCGCCGTATTGCCTGTGGATGGGGATTTGCGAGTAGACGGCGGAACTTAGGACTTCCCGCCCGCCGCGGACCACAGCGGCGGCGGTTTCGTCGCAGGAGGTCTCGATGGCGAGCACCGTCGCGCGGCCGGTTTCTTTGATATGCTGCGCGCGTTCCGCGGCGGCCGCGCCGTACCGTGTCATGCGCCCGCCCGCTTTTCCCGCCTGCGGTTCACGCCCGCAAGGAGTAAGAGAACGGCCCACACGGCGACGAAGACGCCCACCGCCCGCAGCACGATATCGTAGAACAGCTCCCACGGCATCATGTTGATCATGCGCGAGGTCGCCGGGTCCAAAAGCCACAAATCGTTTTTAAAGAACAGCAGGTGGAAGCCCGTCCAGAAGGAATTGAAATCGAGGAGCACCCACGCCGCGATCGCCGCGAGGAGCACGCCGAACACCTTGCTCGCCGTGAAAAACGCGCGCGAAGCGGAAACGCCGAGCTTTTTGTGCAGCAGCAGGAACAGTATAAACAGCGCCGAGGCGATCCACGCGAAGGTGCGGAAGCCCTGGTACAGCGCGCGCACGTCCACCATGTGCGCCCGTTCCCGGTCGTTGAACATGGAAACCTTCTGATGATCCACCGTCACGTCGATATCGATGCTCGGCGCGGTCCCTTCCATATATTCGATCATCCGCATGGTGGCGTCGGTCAGATCCCCGGTGCTCATACCCATGGAGGCCGCGTGCCCCAGCGCCGTGTATTCCCGGTAGAAATACCCGCGGTTGTTGACGGTTATTTGCACGCAGAAAAACAGCGCCGCGAGGATGAACAGCAGGCACACGAGCGCCGCGAGAAACCGCACGGGAAACGCTGGCTTTGACATGGGCATGTCCTCCTTTGCAATCATATTTTTATGGCGGCGGCGCACAGGCCCGATACGGCCCCCGCTTTTACGCCTTTTCCGAAACGATGACGAAATTCAGCCCGTCCTCGTAATACACGACGCTGCGGCCGGGAAGCGCCCGATAGCCGTCCGCGCTGTCGAGCAGATGCAGGCAGGGGAGATCGGGCGAAGAGCCGCCCCCGTACCGCGCCCGCAGCGCGTTCGCCTGCGCGAGGGTATCGGCAAACAGGAACCAGTGATAGGATCGGTCCTCGTACGCTTCGTCGGAATCGTCGAAGCAGGGATAACGCTTCTTCACATGCACCACACGCAATCCGCCCGAAAGGGCGTACGCGTTGCGGTACAGCTTGCCGCCGGCGAGGAAGGGCTTTTCCTTGTCGGCGTACGCGGTTACGGTGACGCCGTCGTAACGGCGCGCCTCGTGCGGGCCCGGGCTGCCCAACAGCATGGAATGCGCCCCCTTCGTTTCAAACGGCTTCAGCGCCCGCAGGACGGGTCCGCCATGGGCGAAATCTGCCAGATGTCCCGCGCGTATTCCGCGACGGTGCGGTCGCTGGAGAAAATACCGGCCGAAACGGTGTTGTTCAGGCACATCCGGCCGAAGGCCGCGCGGTCCTGGTAGGCGCGGTTCGCCTCGAGCTTTTTGCCGATATAGGGCATTAGCTCCAGCAGCACGAAGTATTGATCGGGCAGGCCGTAGCTGCCGCCGGTGAGGAGGCTCGCGTGCAGCTCGTCGAACACGTCGAGCCTGCCGAAGGTGCCGTCCACCAGGGTATCCACCACCCGGCGGATGCGGGCCTCGCCCGTGTAGAGCGCGCGCGGGTCGTACTTGACGCGGATGGACCGGAGCTCCTCCACGGATTTTCCGAATATGAAGTTGTTCTCCGCGCCCGCCTGCTCCACGATCTCCACGTTGGCACCGTCGTAGGTTCCCAGCGTGACCGCGCCGTTTAACATCAGCTTCATGTTGCCGGTGCCGCTCGCCTCGGTGCCGGCGGGCGAGATCTGCTCGCTGATATCGGCGGCGGGGATGATGCGCTCGGCGTAGGAGCAGTTGTAATTGGCCGCGAACACCGCGCGCAGGCGGTTGTTGGTGGCCGGGTCGGCGTTCACCATGCGCGCCACTTCGTTGATGAACTTGATGATGGCCTTGGCGCGCCAGTAGCCCGGCGCGGCCTTGGCGCCGAATAGAAACGCGGTGGGCGTGAAGTCTTTGATGCGGCCGTCCTTGAGGCCGTAATAGATATCCAGTATGGAAAACGCGTTGAGAAGCTGCCGCTTATACTCGTGCATGCGCTTGACCTGCACGTCGAACACGAAATCGGGCGGGAGAAGCACGCCCTCGGCCTTTTCCACGTACGCGGAAAGCTGCTCCTTTTTCGTATGCTTGATGCGGTTGAACTCCGCGGCGTCGGCGTCGGTGAGCTTCCCCTTGAGGGAGCCCAGAACGGAAAGATCGGTTACCCAGCCGCCGCCCGCGCGGTCGGTAAGGAAAGCGGAAAGCTCGGGGTTGCACAGCTTCAGGAACCGGCGCTGCGTGATGCCGTTGGTCTTATTCTGGAACCGCTCGGGGTAAAGCGCGTAAAAGTGCCGGAGCACGTCGTGCTTGAGGATCTCGGTATGGATCTTCGCCACGCCGTTGATGGTGCGGCAGCAGTAGGAGGCGAGGTTCGCCATGTGGATGAGCGGCCCCTGTATGATGGAGATCTCGGCGATGTCCGAAAAATGCGCCGCCATCAGCTCCCCGCAGAAGCGCGCGTTGATGCGGTAGATGATCTCGAACACCTCGGGGATGACGGATTTGAAGAGCTCCACATCCCATTTCTCCAGCGCCTCGGCCATAACGGTATGGTTGGTGTAGGAAAAGATCCGCGCGGTCGTTTCAAACGCCCGGTCGAACGTGTAGCCTTCCTGCATCAGCAGGCGCACAAGCTCCGGGATGGAAACGACGGGGTGCGTATCGTTGAGCTGGATGCTCACCATGTCGGCGAGGGTATCCAGGCTGCCGTGCGCGCGCTTGAAGTTGTTGAGGATATCCTGGAGCGACGCGCTCGAAAGGAAATACTGCTGCTTGAGCCGGAGCTGCTTGCCCGCGGGCGTGCTGTCGTTGGGGTACAGGACCCGCGTAATGTCCTCCACGGCGTTCTTTTCCCGCACGGCGAGGGCGTACTGCTGCTCGTTGAAGGCCTGGAAGTCGAATTCCTGGATGGCCTCGCTCTGCCACAGCCGGAGCGTGCCGATGTTCTTTGTGCCGTAGCCGATGATGGGCATATCGTAGGGCACGGCGCGCACCGTCTGCCCCGAGAAGCGGACCTCCACCGCGTGGGTGTCCCGCCGGAGGCTCCACGGGTCGCCGAAGCGCTGCCAGTCGTCCGCGCTTTCCACCTGGAAGCCGTCCCGGAAGCTCTGCTTGAACAGGCCGTACTTGTAGCGGATGCCGTAGCCGTCCAAAGGGAGCTCGTGCGTGGCCGCGGAATCGAGAAAGCAGGCGGCGAGCCTGCCGAGGCCCCCGTTGCCCAGCGCCGCGTCCTCGATATCCTCGAACGCCGAGAGATCCGCGCCCTGCGCCGCGAACGCGTCCTGTACCTCCTCGAGCACGCCCAGCGACATGAGGTTGTTGAACACCATCCGCCCCATCATATACTCGGCGCTGAAATAATATGCGCGGCGCACGCAGTCCCGCGCGTGCCGGCTCGTATACCAATCCTCCGCGATGCCGGACATGGTCTCCTCGCCCAGCGCGTTGTGGAGCTGGGCCAGCGTGGCGTCCTTGAGCGTTACCTGGTAAGCGCTGATCAGACGTTCCTCAATATCCCGCATCAGTTGCTGCTTGTCCTTCATCCCTGGCCTCACTTTACCAATCAAAATCAGCCTCGCGGCGCCGGCCGCGCGGGGGGCGCGCCATTGCGCCGGCGCGGGCTTATCCGTAAGCCCGCCAAAACGTTTCGTTCCCATTATAGCATGCGCCGTCCCGAATGCAAAGGATGGCGGAACGGGCGGAAAAAGACGGGAACGGCGCCCCGCTCTGCAATTTTCCGCCCCTTTTCAGTATTCTATGCTATAATGATACCAATGTGGTCCAGGCAAAGCGCTCCGGCGGCGCCGGGGCGGTGGTTTTGCCCGCGGCGGCCGCCGCGGGCAAAGGAAAGGAGGGTCTGCGCGTGGCGAACAGCACGCTGACGCTGGTTCTTCTGGGAGCGGGGCTGGCGCTCTTTGCGGTGGAAGTGCTCCTGCCGGGCATCGGCGCGGCGGGCATCGGCGCGACGGCCGCCCTGCTCGCCGCGGTGCTGCTGCAGATCGGCAACCCGACGGGCGCCCTGTTCCTGATCGCCCTCATGCTGTTCTTGCTGGTGGCGGCGCTGCTGCTGCTTCTCTTCCTGGCCTCCAGGGGCAAGCTCGGCCGGGGACGCCTTATATTAAAGGAAAGCGATACGGGTGCGGCCACCGAGCGGAGCGAGGAACGCTTCGCCGGATACGCGGGCAAAACGGGCGTGGCCGTAACGCCCCTGCGGCCCGCCGGCAAGGCGCAGTTCGGCGACGAAATGCTCGAGGTAGTGACGGGCGGCGAGTTTCTGCCGGTAAACTCCCGGGTGAAGGTCGTCAGCGTCGAAGGCCTCCGCATCCGCGTGCGCGCCGTACGGGAGTAAAGCGGCTGACGGCGGCTCCCCTGCTGAGGGAGCCTTCGCATCCGCGCGGGAATAGCGCCCGGAACCGGGACCCGGCTGCGCTTTTGCATAAGAACGACAAACCATCTCAGCCGCTTGAAAGGAGCAGCAAATGGACCCTATTCTTGCCATCGTCATCATTGTGGCCGCGGTCATCGTACTTTCCGTCTTCTTCGGTTTTATTCCGCTCCGGCTGTGGATCGCGGCGCTCGCCTCGGGCGTGAACATCAGCATCATGCAGCTGATCGGCATGCGCATCCGCAAGGTCGTCCCCGCGCGCATCGTGAACCCCATGATCAAGGCCACCAAGGCGGGGCTTACCATCCCCATCAACAAGCTGGAGGCGCACTATCTCGCGGGCGGCAACGTGGACCGCGTGGTGAACGCCCTGATCGCCGCGCACCGCGCCGGCATTCCGCTGGATTTTGAGCGCGCCTGCGCCATCGACCTCGCCGGGCGCGACGTGCTGACTGCCGTGCAGATGAGCGTCAACCCCAAGGTCATCGAGACGCCGGTGATCGCCGCCATCGCCAAGGACGGCATCGAGCTTCGGGCCAAGGCGCGCGTCACCGTCCGCGCCAACATCGACCGCCTGGTCGGCGGCGCGAGGGAGGAGACCGTCATCGCCCGTATCGGCGAGGGCATCGTCACCACCGTCGGCTCCGCGTTCAGCCACAAGGAGGTCCTGGAGAATCCGGACAGCATCTCCCGTACGGTGCTCAACAAGGGCCTGGACGCGGGCACGGCGTTCGAGATCCTTTCCATCGACATCGCGGATGTGGACGTGGGCCGCAACGTCGGCGCGCAGCTCCAGATCGACCAGGCCGAGGCCGACAAGCGCATCGCCCAGGCGAAGGCCGAGGAGCGCCGCGCCATGGCCGTGGCGCAGGAGCAGGAGAATAAGGCCGAGGTGCAGGGCATGCGCGCCAAGGTCATCGAGGCCGAGGCCGAGGTGCCCCGGGCCATGGCCGGCGCCCTGCGCGAAGGGAAGCTGGGCGTGATGGATTATTACAACATGCAGAACGTCATCTCGGACACCGAGATGCGCAAATCCATTTCCAAGGGCGCGGAGCCGGACAAGAGCGAGAATCCGTAGTGAACGACGGACGCCGGGGACTCCCGAGAAGGTAGGATATGGAGCTCTTATTTGTCGTGCTGCTGATCGTGCTGAGCATTGCCGGCACCATGCAGAGGCAGAAGAAACAGCAGGAGCGGGAGGCGGCCCGGAGGGCGGCCGCTTCCCGCGCCGCCGAAGCGGCGCGCGGCGGGGAGGGAGAAAAAGAAGCGCCTCCCCCGGCGCGGAGTTTCCCCGCGGGGCCGGGCCCGTTTTCCGGGCCGACGTTCCCCTTTCCGGGGCCGCGCCTGCCGCAAGACCCGCAAGGCTCCGCGCCCGCCCCGCAGCCCGCGCCCGGTCCCCGCTTTCCCGGCGCGCTCCCGGACGACGACGAGGGCGAGCCGGAGGAGCCCCAGGACCCCGCGCTCTGGCGCCGCCGCGCCGAGGCTGAAGAGATGCGCCGGCAGTGGGAGGAGGGCCGCGATTCGGGCGCCGAGGGCGCCGATGAGAACGGCGTGACCGACCCGACCGTTACGGTACGCGAACATCTGCGCGCGGCGGAGGGCAGGAACGAGGCCATCGGCGGCGCCGATACGCCGCATACCGAGGGCGCGGCAGGGCCTAGGCCCGCAGCGCCGGCCGCCGCGCCCGCGCAGGAGCCCGCGGCTTTGCCGCCGCAGAGGCTCCGCATGGATAAAAACGCGGTGATCGGGGGCCTGGTGATGAGCGAGATACTGGGCAAGCCCAAGGCGCTGCGCCGCCGATAGCAGGAGGAACGCGTGCTTTTGAAATGGACCCGTTGGCTGACGGCGGCGTTTTGGGCGCTGCTGTTGGCCGCGTTTGGGTATTGGCTGACGACTGCGCGGGAGCTGACCGCCGTATCCGTGGCGATGGGCGCGCTCTGCTGCCTGCTGTTCGCGTTTTTGGGGGCGCAGGGGATCGACGCGGCGCTCTCCTCCTTTTCCGGAGCGCCCGAGACAGACCTGGAAGCGTCCCTGGGCAGGCGGAGCCTGCGCCGGAGCGTGCGGCATCCCGTCCTCAGGCTGCTGCTTACGCTGCTGGCGGTCCGCCTGCTGGTATACGTCGCCGCCTACCTGATGCTGATTCTGCAAAACGGGCCCCAGAGCGGCCTTCTTGAGACGCTCTCGCTGTGGCTCAAGGGCGACGCGCCGCATTATCTGGGCATCGCGGAGCGCTGGTACGTCACGGAGGGCGACGCGCGGTTCCATATCGTGTTCTTTCCGCTCTACCCCATCGTAACGCGCCTCTGCAGCGTGCTCTTCGGCGACACCTTCCGGAGCGGCCTCGTCGTATCCGCCGTTTCCACCGCCGTGGGCGGGGTGCTTCTTTACGAGCTGGCGCTGATGGATATGGACAAACGCTCCGCGCTGCGCGCAGTGGCTTTCTCGATGCTGCTGCCCGCGGCCTTTCTGTACAACGCCCCCATGAGCGACGGGCTGTTCTTTATGCTGACGGTGCTCACCCTGTTCTTCGCACGCAAAAAATGGTACGCGTGCGCCTGCGCCACCGGCGCGCTGGCCTCCTTTTCGCGGGTGCTGGGCGTTATGCTGCTCGTGCCCGTCGCGGTGGAGCTGATCGGCGACGCCGCGCGCCAAAAGCGCGAAACGGGGCGCTGGCTTTCCTATACCTGGCCGCGCGCGCTCTCGCTTCTGATGATCCCGCTGGGGCTTCTCGCCTATCTTTTCATCAACAAGAGCGTGACGGGGGACGCCTTTACCTTCCTGCGCTACCAGAAGGAGCACTGGAGCCAGGGCATGGGCTTCTTCTTCAATACGGCTTCTTACCAGACGAATTATTTTCTCGCCAAGTTCAGGGCCGACCCGCCGGCCGCCCTGGGCCTGTGGCTGCCCAACCTTGCGTTCCTTTTCGGCGCGCCGCTCGTGATGCTGTTCGCCGGAAGGAAGAAGCGCGCCCTGCCGGCCCTGGCCGAAGAGGGCGGGGCCGCAGCGGAGCAGCCCTACGCCATCCGGCCGAGCTACCTCGCGTACTTCCTCGCGTACTACGCCGTGGGCATGGGGGCGACATGGCTCCTCTCCGCGCCGCGGTACCTCACAGCCTGCTTTCCCCTTTCGATCGCTCTCTCGGAGCTGACCAGGAAGCGCGGCGCATGGGCCTGGTATGTCCTGTTCTTTGCCGCGCAGGCGGCCTACCTCTGGGCGTACGTGGCGGGCTGGCCGGTATATTAATGAACAATGAACAGTGAAACAACTGTGGTGGAAAGCCCTTCGGGTTTTTGAAAGTTGGATTTATTCGGAACTCCGTCAGGAATTTCTTCCTGCATTGTTCATTGTTCATTTTGACCCTTAAAGACTGACGGAGGCACAATCTCCATAAAGGGGGATCCGCAATGGAGCAGCGCAACGAACGGGGGCAGACGCTCCCGGAATTTTTAGCTTCCTACGATGAAAACAGATACCGCCATCCCTCCGTGACGGTGGATATGGCGGTGTTTGCGCTCACGGGCGCGCAAAACGGCCACGCGCTTTCGGTGCTGCTCATCCGCCGCAGGAACCACCCCAACATCGGCAAATGGGCGCTGCCCGGAGGCTTCGTGGAGATGGACGAGGACCTTTCCGCCGCCGCCGCGCGCGAGCTTGCAGAGGAAACGGGCGCGTCGGGGCTGGCGTTCCGCCAGTTCGGGACGTTCGGCGCCGTGGAGCGCGACCCGCGCACCCGGGTCATTACGGTGGGGCACTACGCGGTCGCGCCCTACGGCAAAATACTGCCCGCCGCGGGGGACGACGCCGCGGACGCCGCGTGGTTTCGCGTGGACCTCAAGCGCGGCGCGTTTACCGGCGCCGCGGAGCTGTTCGACCTCACCCTGACGGGTCCCGAGACGCTGTTCGCCCGCGTGAACCGGCGCGCCGACGCGCTCGGAGGGTACTTTACGCCGGTGGAGGGGAGCGCGCTCGCGTCCGACCATGCGCTCCTGATCGTCAGCGCGCTCGACGCCCTGAACGCGCAGCCGCGCGCCTGCATCGCGGGGCTCCTGGCGGGCGAAAAGGGGAGCATGCTCACCATCGCCAGGCGGGCGGCGGACGCGGTGCTTTCGGAGCTGTAAGAACCGAAAAACACAACATCCCTTTCCGGTTCTGCGGTTATTTACAGAACCGGGTTTTCAGCATACAATAAACATGGAAAGGTATCACCTGACAGGAGTAATGCGAGTTGGAAAAAACCATTAAAAAACCCGGCGTAGGGAAGACGCTGCTTTCGGGCGCGGTGGCCGCGCTTTGCGGCGTCCTGCCGCCGCTTTTGTTCATAGCGGGAGGCTTTCTTGGGAACGTGCTGCTTGCGGGCGGCGCCGTGCCCTTTTTGTTCGCGGCGGCCATAGGGCTATTGGGCGCGTATGCGCTTTATGGTACGAGCGGAATGCTCCTCGCGGCGATGACCGTGGCGGCTTCGCTGCTCCTGTTCTACCTGCTGCATAGAAGAATCGGCTATTTCGATACGGCGATGGCCGTCGCGGCGCTCTTTACCCTGATGCTGTATCTTTTGATCGGCGTGCGGGACGTGATTTCGGGCGCGACGGCGTTCCACTCCGTTTCCGAGATGTTTTCGGAGCTGTACGCGGAGTTTCTTGCGGCCGCCAACAGCGCGCCCGGCATCACTGCGGAGCAGCTCCGGCTCATGCAGGACGCGGGGCCGGATATTGCCGCGCAGATACCCGTGTATATGCCCGCCATCCTGTGCGGCGCGGGCGGGCTGATGGGCCTTGCGAACGTGCTTGTCTGCGCCAAGCTGGGCCGGGACGCCGGCGTGCAGCTCAGGCCCATGCGCCGTTTCATGTTCTGGCGGATCCCCACGGATTTCATGTGGGGTGTGCTCGTCATGGGCGCGGGGCTCCTGATCGCAAGCGCGGCGGGCGTTACGGCCATGGATGCGGTGGCGGCCGCGGTCCTCACCGTGGCGCTGATGCCCTTTGCGATACAGGGGTGCAGCCTTCTGTGGTTTCTTTCCTACGTGCGCCGGTCCGGCATGTTTTCGGGCGTGATGCTATTCATCGTCGTGCTGTTCACGCTTCCGGCGAGCTTGGTCGTGCTGGTGTCGCTGGGCGTTGCGGAGCAGGCGTTTCATATCCGCAGACGGATCATCGCGCAGGGCAGCGACCACCGCGGCGACGAATAGCCGGCCGCGTTTTACCGCAAAGTACGAAAAGACCCGGGGAAATAAAATCCCGGGGCCGGTCCCGGGAATTTTTCGGGAAGCCTGAAAGGGAGGAGAGGATGCTATGAGCCGACGGCCGCAGCGCGCGTTATGGCCCCTGATTGTGCTGTGCGCGCTCCTCTGCGTCGCGGTGGGCTACTATTGGCGGCCGGTCGCGGGGCTTGTCGCGGCCGGGCTGACGCTGATCCTCTCGCTCACAGCGGCCAGCGTCCTTTCTTCCGACGCGAAGCGGCTGCAGAAGGAAATGGACACCGTCTTCACGGAGAACGCCAGCGCCGCGGGCAAGCTCATTTCCTCCATCAACATCCCCTGCATGATATTCGAGGCGGGCGGGCGCATCATATGGCGCAACGCCGCCATGAAGAAAATCTTCGACGGCGGCGACATCAAGGCGCTGCCCGCCGCCTGCAACCCCAGGATCCCCAACCACGCGGGCACGATGGAGTTCGGCGGCGGCGCGTACCAGGTTATCAACATGCCGGTCCAGCGCGAGCACACCTCGCGGGAGCTGATCCTGCAATATTGGCTCAACCGCACCGAGGCCGAGCATTACCGCCGCCTGTACGAGGAGCAGATGCCCTATGTGGCGCTCATCTATGTGGACAACTACGAGGAGCTGAATTCCGATCTCCAGTTCCGCCGCACGGCCGTAATGACCGATGTGGAGCGGCTGGTGTCGGACATGGCCTCCTCCATCAACGGCATCTACCGCAAATACGACAACGGCCGGTTCTTCCTCGTGTTCGAGGCGAAGCGGCTGGCCGGGCTGGAGAAGGAACGCTTTTCGCTGCTGGAACGGGCGCACAAGATCGAAACCGGCACCGAGCAGAGCGTGACGCTTTCCATCGCCGTGGGCGCGGCGCCGCGCATCGCGGAGGCCGACGAAGCGGCCCGGCAGGCCATGGAGCTGGCGCTCGGCCGCGGCGGGGATCAGGCGGTGGTGCGCTCGGGCGCGAACTACGCCTTTTACGGCGGCAGGCGGCAGCTCGAGAGCGGCCAGTCAAGGGTCAAAACTCGCCTGTTCGCCAAGGCGCTGCGGCAGCTTGTGGAAAACTCCACGGAAGCGTTCATCATGGGGCACAAGCAGCCGGATATGGATTGCATGGGCGCGGCGCTCGGCGTGATGCGCTGCGTGGTGCAGGCGGGCTGCAAGGCGTTTATCGTGCTGGACCACGTGAACCCCACCATCGAGCAGGCGGTGGACAATATCCGGAGCAACCCCGCCTACGCGGGGGTGATCGTTTCCCCCGAGGAGGTCCGGGCGATGATGCGGCAATCCTCGGTGCTGGTGGTGGTGGATACGCAGCGCGCGCAGGCCACCATCGCGCCCGAGCTTGTGGAGATGGCAACCAAGCTGGTGCTTATCGACCATCACCGCCGCAGCACGGATTATATCGACAACGCCACGCTCAACCACCTGGACGCGCGCGCCTCCTCCACCAGCGAGATGGTGACGGAAACCATCCAGTATTTCCACGAGGGCATACGGCCTACGGCGTTCGAGTGCTCGGCCCTGCTTGCGGGCATCACGGTGGATACCAAGCACTTCGCGTTCAACGCGGGCGCGCGCACGTTCGAAGCCGCGGCGTACCTCAGGCAGCACGGGGCCGACATCGGCATGGTGAAGCTGATGTTCCAGGACGACCGCGAAACCTACGCCAACCGCGTGGATACGGTAAAAAGCGCCACGATCATCTGCCCCGGGGTAGCGGTGTCCGTGTGTCCCACGGCGGTGAAGAACGCCGGGCTCATCGCGGCGCAGGCGGCGGACGCGCTCATCGGCATCCGCGGCATCGAGGCGGCGTTCGTGCTGGGCATGCAGAACGGGGAGGTCAACGTCAGCGGGCGGTCTCTCGGGCGCATCAACGTGCAGCTGGTGCTGGAGAAGATCGGCGGCGGCGGGCACCTCACGATGGCGGGCGCGCAGCTCACGGGCATGACCATCGAGGCTGCGACGGAGCTGGTGAAGACGACGGTGCTCGCGTACATGAAAGAGACTGAGAACGAGAAATAACGAATGAACAATGAAGTATGATAAAAATGAACAATGAACAATTCAGGAAAAAATTCCTGACGGAATTTCAACGAATAAAGCTGAAGTCCCAAGGGTTTTCCACCACAATTGTTCATTGTCCATTGTTCATTCCAAAAATAGGAGGGGATTCGTCATGAAAGTTTTACTGGAGCAGGACGTCCGTGGCACGGGCAAGCAGGGGCAGGTGGTGGAGGTCAGCGACGGGTACGCGCGCAATTTCCTGTTGCCGCGCAAGCTCGCCACGCCCGCCGACGCCGCTTCCATCAACGCGGCGAACCTTAAAAAATCCGCCGCGCAGCATAAAAAGTTCCAGGAGGGCGTGGAAGCGCGGGAGCTCGCGAAGAAGCTCTCCGCCGTCACCGTAACGGTTAAGGCGAAGGTGGGGGAAAACGGCAAGCTGTTCGGCTCCATCACCTCCAAGGAGATCGCGGCGGCGATGGAGGCGCAGCAGCAGATCGTGCTGGACCGCAAGAAGATCCTGCTGGACGAGCCCATCAAGTCCCTGGGCACGCAAAAGGTGACCGCGAGGCTTTATGAGAATACCGACGCCACGTTCATCGTGGAGGTCGTGCCGCAGTAAGGCATTTCCACGCATGCCGCAGGGCGCAAACCCTGATATAGCCAGCCGCGCTTTCTTTTGCTTCTTTTCTTTCCCGCGAAAGAAAAGAAGCGTACCCTTTCCGAAAGAAAAGCGCGTCCTTTTCCTGCAATTTTCAGAGCCTGAGGGGGTATTCCATGGAGCAGAGCCCGGGCGCGCCGAGCGCGGCGCCGCACAGCGAATCGGCCGAAATTTCGGTGCTGGGCAGCATGCTGCTGGACACGGCGGCGCTGGATCTTGCGATCGAGGTCCTGCAGCCTGCGGATTTTTATTACCCGGCGAACCAGGATATTTTTACGTGCCTGCGGGATCTTCGCAACGCCGGCGCGCCGGTGGACCTCGTGTCCCTGGCGACGGAGCTGGACCGCCTGGGCAAGCTGCAGGCGGTGGGCGATACCGCGTACCTTGCCGATTTGACATACCAGACCGTATCGGCGGCCGATGCGGAGCACTATATCGGCATCGTGACGGAGCGCTCCATGCAGCGGCAGCTCATACGCGCGGGGAACGCCATCGCGCGGGACGCGATGGACACCTCGGCGGATATCGAGCAGGTGCTTTCGGACGCGGAGCGGCGCGTGTACGATATTTCCCTCAAGCGCGCGACGGATTCGCTCCTGCCGGTGCAGGAGAGCATGTACGACACCTACACGCACCTGGGGGAGCTGATGAACCTCAAGGGCAAGCTGATCGGCGTGAACACCGGGTTTATCGACCTCAACAGCAAGACCTCGGGGCTCAAGAAATCCGATCTCGTCATTGTGGCGGGGCGTCCCGCGATGGGCAAGACCAGCTTCGCCATCAACATCGCGCAGTACGCGGCGCTGCACGACGGGCGGACGGTGGTGGTGTTCTCCCTGGAAATGGCGCGGGAGCAGCTCATCACGCGCATGTTCAGCGGCGAAGCCGAGGTGGATATGCAAAAGCTCCTCACCGGCACGATGAGCGAGGCGGAGCTGGTGAAGGTGGCGCAGGTGCTGGGCCCCATGGGCGCGAGCAAGCTCTTTATCGACGACTCGGCGGGCATGACGGTGCCCGAGATGCGCAGCAAGTGCCGCAGGCTCAAGGCGCGCCACGGGCTGGACCTCGTGGTGATCGACTACCTGCAGCTCATGCGCTCCACCAAAAAGACGGACAACCGGCAGCAGGAGGTATCCGACATCACGCGCTCGCTCAAGATCCTCGCGCGCGAGCTGGACGTGCCGATCATCCTGCTCAGCCAGCTTTCCCGCGCGCCGGAAGCGCGCAAGGAAGGCGGGCACCGGCCCATGCTTTCCGATCTTCGCGAGAGCGGCGCCATCGAGCAGGACGCCGATATCGTGCTGCTGCTTTACCGCGAGCAGGTCTACGACGAAACAGCGGACAACACCGCGGAGGTCATCATCGCCAAGCACCGCAACGGGCCCACGGGCACGGTCAAGCTCTGCTGGCTGGGCGAGTATACGAAGTTCAAGAACCTGGCGTATACGCCGGACTGACCGGCGGCTTGTCGAAAAAGTACCGTACGGTACTTTTCGAGGATCACAGGAACAACCTGTGCCTACGGCACGGGCGGTTGTTCCTGCAAGGAAAGCCTTGCGGCGCAAGGCTTTTCCGCCGCCACCGCACATGTCGCTGGCGGCGGATTGGAAGCCTCCGGGGGGCCGAGCCTTGCGCCGCCTGTGGCGGGGTGAGCAAGGCAGAGGCCCAGTGAGCGCGGGAGCGCAAGGAAGCGCGCCTGCCGCGATGCGGCGCGACCGGCGCGAACTGTGAGGCGGCCCCGAGCCCCGAATAGGTTTTTTAATAGTCTGATGCCGGACTGACCGGCGCTTTCGTCTTTAGGCATATGACGGATGAACAGAAGGGGTGAGCATATGGCACGCGTGGCGCTGATTACGGGCGCATCCTCGGGCATCGGGAGCGAGGCGGCGCAGCTTTTCGCACAAAGGGGATATACGGTGTACGGGGCCTCGCGCCGCGGCACGGTACCGGCGCTGCCCGAAGGGGCGGCGGGCAGGCTCCTGCCCCTGAAGATGGATATCACGGACGATAAAAGCGTGGAATTGGGCGTCGGGCGCGTGCTGCAGGAGGAGGGCCGTATCGACGTGCTGGTCCACGCCGCGGGAAACGGGCTTTGCGGGCCTATCGAATGCTGCACGGCGGAGGACGCGCGCGCGCAGATGGACGTCAACTACTTCGGCGCGCTGCGGCTTTTGAACGCGGTTCTTCCCGATATGCGGGAGCGAAGAAGCGGCAGGGTCGTGCTCGTGGGCTCGGTGGGCGGCGTGTTCGCCATCCCCTTTCAAACCTTATACAGCAGCTCCAAGGCGGCGCTCGCCATGCTCTCGGACGGGCTGCGGCTGGAGCTGAAGCCCTTCGGGATCAAGGCGGCGCTTGTCGAGCCGGGCGACGTCAAAACCGGCTTCACGGCGGCGCGCCGCCCCGTGGAGCGCGCCTGCCCCGCCTATGAGGAAAGCTGCGGCCGCGCCGTCGCCCGCATGGAACGGGATGAGGAGAACGGCATGCACCCGCGCCTGGTAGCGCAGGCCATCCTCCGCGCCGCGGAAAAAAAGGACCCCCGCGCGCACAATACGGTGGGCGGCACGTACCGCGCGTTCGTGTTCCTCAAGCGCATCATCCCCGCGCGCTGGACCGAAGCGCTTTTGTACGGAATGTATCTGAAATAACGGACGGATTAAGCAAGGCGCAGGCCCAGTGAGTAAGGGAGCGCAAGGAAGCGGCACCTGCCGCGACGCGGCGCGGCCATTGCGAACTGAGTTGAGAGTACTTTGCCAACGGTCGTTCCCCAGGGGGACGCGGGGGGCGAAGCCCGCCCGCTATTCAATAAAATAAATCCTCGTCGCCGCCGCAGGCGGCGATACCTTGAGAAAATCATTTATAAAACCTTTCTTAACTGGATAATCCCTTTTTGGGGTGCTACTATGATGATGGAACGGCTGCCGAAAGAGCAGGCGTTCTTTTTTGCAGCAAGCAGGAAGGGAGAGGGCTTATGGTTCAAAAAACGTTCTCCGTCGCGCTGGATATCAAGCAGCCCACGGCGAACCGCGATTTTGAGGTGGTGGAGGGGGATAACGGCAACGTGTTGCTGGTGACGCTCTCCGACGACGGAACCGCGGTGGACCTGACCAGCTGCTTTGTCAGCGCCGTGTTCTCAAAATCGGACGGCCACACCGCGCAGCAGGATACCGACGGCCACGGCGTAACCGTCGCTTTGCCCAACAAGCTGACCATCAGCCTGTACGCGGCCAGCGTTTCGCCCGGGCTGGTGGAGTGCGAGCTCCAGGTGTACTCGGGAGAGGACCGCGCCACGCTCGCGACCTCCGCGAAGTTCAATTTCATGTGCCGCCGGGGCATCGCGAACGCGGATACCCTACAGGCGGCCGACGAATGGCCCATCCTCACGGGCCTGATCCAGCGCGTGGAGGCCGCGGAGGACGCGGAAACCGCCCGCGCCGCCGCGGAAACCTCCCGCACCGCCGCCGAGAGCGGCAGGCAGGGCGCGGAAACCGCCCGCGTCGCGGCGGAAACCGGCCGCGCAGCCGCAGAGACCGGCCGCGTATCCGCAGAAACCCTTCGCGTCAATGCCGAAGCCGCGCGCGCGAGCGCGGAAAGCGGCCGCGCCGCGGCGGAGAACAGCCGGGCCTCCGCGGAGGACGCCCGCGCTATGGCGGAAACCGGCCGCGCCGCGGCGGAAAGCGCCCGCGCGAGCGCGGAGACCGGTCGGGCGGCGGCGGAAACCGGCCGGGCAAGCGCGGAAAGCGCCCGCGTTGAGCGCGATACGGAATATAGAAAGCTGGGGCCCTATAACCCAACGGCCTCTTACATGCCGCTGAACAAGGTCACATACGAAGGCTCCTGCTACCAATGCATTCAGGCTGCGTCCGGCATTGTGCCGACCAACGCGGCGTATTGGGCGCTGATCGCCAAGGCGGGCGAGGGTTCCGGCGATATGCTGAAAGCCACTTACGACGCCGATAACGACGGCGTCGTGGACGACGCTGAAAAGCTGGGCGGGCAGGCGCCGGCCTATTACGCGGCCGCGGCGAACTTATCCGCGCATGCCGGGAACACCGGCAACCCGCATAATGTGACGGCGGCGCAGGTCGGGGCTGCGGCCGTGAAGATCGGCGTGACCGGCGTATATGTCGGGGAAACGGGCTGGTCCGCTTCGTCCCCTTATACGCAAAGCGTCGCGGTCGCGGGCATGACCGGCGCGATGGTCCCGATGGTCGATCTCGATTTCAACGAATCCTCCGCCGCCGCGATGGAAGTTAGAAAAGCGGCCTGGGCGTGCGTCGACCAGATCGCTTCTTATGACGGAGGGATTACATTGAAGTGCTGGAGCGGCAAACCGGTCCAGCCGTTTCTTATTAAAGTAAGGGTGGTGCAGTAACATGGCGGAAGGGTACTTGATTCGCCGCGGCGGCGGCGCGCCTAAACTCGTAACTGAGATTATTACGAGCAGCCAGACATGGACGAAGCCAACTGGCGTAACGTATGCGTTCGTACGGCTGTTCGGGGGCGGTGGTGGTGGTGGTGGTGGATCGTATTATACTGGCGGCGGTGGTGGCGGTGGGCATATGGAAAGTGCTTTTCTGAATTTATCGAACACCGGCAGCGTTTATGTTGCTATCGGTGGCGGCGGTGCTGGCGGCGGTCAAGGGGGCACAGGTGGAGTAACTTCTTTTGGTGCTTTTATTGCTGCTACAGGCGGGACCGGCGGAGGTACCGTTCCTTCTAGCGCAGGAGGATCGGGAGGTTCTGGTGGCGGTGCAGGCTTCACTAACAGCTCGGGCTGTCACGGCGGTAATGCTTCATACGGTGGTGGCGGCGGTGCTTCTTACGGCGGAGGGGGTAATGGTGGTAATGGAGGTACGTTTGGTGGCGGAGGTGGTACACAGGCATCACCAGCAGGCCTTCGCGGAGCAGGCGGGGTATACGGAGGCGCTGGCGGCTCTGGTGTAAACGGTTCTATATCAGGTACAAATACTACCAGTTTAAGTGGAGTAATTCCGTTTACGGGAACAGGCGCTGCTGATGGTGGTTTTTACTCAGGCGGTGGTGGATATGGTGGAAACGGCGGCGGTGGTAGCGGCGGTGGCGGCGGCGGTTATGGCGCTGATGGTGGAGATAATCCTAATTCCTCCAGTGGAGCTGGCGGCGGCGGTTTCGGCGGCAAGGGCGGAGATGCTTATAGCGATACATCCGGTGGCGGCGGTGGTTATGGTCCTTCTGGTAATGGCGGAACAAATGGCGGAGCTGGCGGCTACGCTGCTGGAGGATCCGGGTCAGGCAATTATGCAACAGGCGGTGCCGGAGGTTCTGGAATTTGTATCATACAGTATTTGAAATAGAGGTAGCTTATGAGCAAAATCTTTCAGGTATTTGCTGGCATATGCCATTGGGACGCTACACCCCTGCATCCCACCATAGCCTCCACGCAAGGCTTGTATGCTCCCGATATTAAGTTTGTAGAGGTTCCCGATTACGTCCGCGAGGGCTGGGGGTTCGACGAAACCGCCGCGGGCGACGCGCGCTTCATCGAGCCTACGCCGCCCGAAGGGTGGCTGTACGACCGGGAAACGGGAACGTTCTATCCCGCGCCCGGCGACACGGCGGAGGAACAGGCATGAGCGCCGGCCTCAGCTACGTTACCGACACCGGCCTTGTTTGGCTGAAAGAAAGTCCCCTTGTCAGGCGCAAATCGACCGACCATATCCAGATCCATCACACCGTTGGGAAATACGGCACGCCCGCCAAATGGGCGGCGCTGCAGACCCGCGAACAGGGCAAGGGCAATAGAGGCGTGCCCTACAGCTACCTGGTGCTGCAGGACGGCGCGGTGTACCTGGGCCGGGGGCACGAGTACGGCCACGGCGGCGTGAAGGACAGCATCACCAATAACGCCAACCAGCGCAGCGTCGCCATCGCCCTGGACGGGGACATGCGGGCGGACGGGCTGCCTGCCGACAAGCAGCTTGCGGCGGCGCTGCGGCTCACGCGGGATATGATGGCGCTCTATCGCCTCCCCGCCGCGCGGGTGCTCGGGCATAACGAAATCCCGACTTACATCAAGGATACTGCGGCGCCCACCGGCAAAACCTACGCCACCCTCTGCCCGTGTATCGACATGGCGGCGTTCCGGGCGGCGCTGGGCGCGGTTACGCCGGAGCCCAAACCGGAGAAACCCGGGCAGCCGGCCGCGCCCGTATTCCCCGCCCTCTATACGTATGCGGGCGATACCAGCGTCAACGTGCGCGGCGGCCCCGGCACGGCATACGGCGTGATCGGCAGATATCCGCCGGACGGGGAACACAGGGGCGAGCCGTGCATTGTGCTGGGCATCGGGGACGGATGGGCGGAAATCGTGCTGCACGGGCGCAGCCCCATGCTGCGGGGATATTGCGTGGATACGTACCTGCGGCGGGCGTGAAAACGGTATGGAACAAGGCCAGGCATCCAAAACGAGACGGGGCCCGCTTTACGCGGGCCCCTGCGCCGACACGAAAGGGTGTGCAACGCTCTCATTTGCACTTGTATTATATATTGGCTTTCAGGCTGTTTCAAGGTGATTTTAAGTATTGCGAAAGGAATTTTTAAGAGTTTTGGCTTTATTCCGGCTCGCGCTTTTCCGCCCGTAATGATTAGCATCACAGGCAAGGCGTGCAATCTCACAAAAGCGGCGCAGTCACTTTTGTGACATAAAAAAGCCCGCCGGTAAAGGCGGGCTTCTCTGTGCAATGAGTTCCCTTATAGGGAATTTTTGTGCTTACGCACGAACCTTCTTGACAACCACGGCAGCCGCGGCGGCCAGGACGATCATGACGAAGCCCATGATACCGGCGGCGTCACCGGTCTTCGGGGGGGTGACGACGACGGTATCGGGAACGGTCACATACGCGGTCCAGGGCTTGATGTCCACGGACGCGGTGACGGTCTTGCTGGCGGTGAGACCGGTGAAGAAGCTGTCATACAGGTAGTTGCCGATCTTGAAGTAGTCAAGACCAAACGCACCCTTCGCAATGTCGTTGTACACGGCCATTACTGCAGTATAATCATTGCCGGAAGTAGCGACGCCGCCATCCTTAGCAATGCCCAATACGCCACCAACAGTGACGCCCAGAGGGAAGGGGTTGTAAGCGGTTCCACTACCATCAGGATCGATGACCATGCCGGTGGACTTGTTGTTGCTATCCACAGTCAGAGTAACAACAGCACCAGGATAGGCGGTATAGCCAGCGCCAGCAGTAATGGTGTAGGTGGTAGACGCGGGCTTCGCAATCGTGTAAGCGACGCCACCCAAGGTCACCTGAAGGCTGGTGGTGGAAGAAATGGAACCCGTATTAGCGCCAAAGGGCTTAAGCGTAGCAGTCAGCTTCGCGTTATCACCAGTGACCTTAGCGAAGAACAGCACCTTATGGGTGGTGTCATCCTTGAGGCCAGCAGCCGGTACGCTGATGATGACTTTGCCATCCGAGTTAGCGTTAACAGCTTGGGTCCCGATGGGCTGAGTGCCCCAGTCGGAAGTAACCTGTGTAGTCTCGCTAACAGCCAGGCTTACGTTGGAGCCACTCAGTTCGAGAGCGGTGTAGTCAGACTGAGTGAGCCTGTCGTTCTCATAGCCATTGGGAACGGCGACTTCAACAACAGACGCGACGATCTCGTTCTTGGCATAGCCGCGGTCCGTAGCGGGCAGCGCGACGACGCCGAAGAAACCGCTGTTGGTGTAATCAACGAGGTAGATGCTCAGCTTGGGGGCCAAGCCGGCGGTAGCTTCGGTGACACCGGTGAACGCCATGGCGGGAGCCGCCAGAGCGAGGACCATGACCAGAGCAAGAGCAATAGTCAGGAACTTTTTCATTGTTTTACCCCTTTCGTTTACTTTTTTTACTTGCAAATGGAGTTGCGGGAACCTTTTTTGCACGCTCATACTATAGCATTCTTTAAGGGAACCGTCAATACTTTATTGCGAAAAAGTTACAAATTCTTAAAACAAGTAATACGCTGAAAAAAGGACGAAAGCCCTGCGAATACGGCGGAATGCAATTCCGGCGCGTGTGAAGCGTATTTATTCCGTTTGTGACGCAAAAATTACGGCCGTGTCATACCATAAAGAGAGAGCCGCCGCGCCGGCCCGGCGGAGAAAAACGGGCCGGGGCCGCGCCGCGCGGGCGGACGCCGATGCAAAAGGGGCCGCATCAACAGTTTTTACGGAGGATAACGACTATGGACGAATGTAAGACACAGGAGATGCTGCAGACGCTCACGCGCATCGATACCAAGCTGGACGTGGCGCTTGCGCAGCTTGAGGATCACGAAACAAGGCTGCGCGCCTTAGAGGGCAAGAGCGGGAAGCGCTGGGAGGCGCTCGTCGCCCAGATCATTTCGCTGCTGGCCGCGGGAGGGCTCGGCGTTTTGCTCGGCAAGCTATTCTAAGCGGCGTATCATGAAACATAGCAATAAACAAAGGAGGGAAAATCCCATGGAAGAATTTTTTACCTGGTCCGCGTTGGCGACCTATTCCGGCGCAACGCTGGCGACTGCGTTCTTTACGCAGATTTTGAAGGGCGTCGGCTTTATCGATAAGATACCGACGCGGGTAACGAGCTTTCTCATTGCGTTCGTGGTGCTGTTTTTGGCCACGCTGTTCACGGGGAACCTCACCGCGGGCAACGGCGTGCTGTGCCTTGTCAACGCCGCGGTGGTGAGCCTGGCGAGCAACGGCGCGTACGACGCCGTAACGACGGTGCGCGGCGGGCCGTCAAAAAAGGTATGAAAAAACAATAAGGAAGGCCGCCCCCGGGCGGCCTTCCCTAAAATGAACAATGAATAATGAACAATTATTCATTGTTCAGAGTGTTGACAAAGTCTCGGGACAGCTTTTATTATGCAAGAACGCAAACGGGAGTTGCATAGCGGGACGCTCCGTCGTCCCGCTGAAGCCCAAAAACTTAGGAAACACAATAAAATCCGTCCAAGCTGACGACATGTGCGTCAGCTTGGACACCTTGCATGCAGGCC
>Ga0255336_100529_pt1 | contig 55383 bp, 45 predicted proteins | sample MeOH1_35cm_T3_17_FD_189102 | JGI IMG/M metagenome (GOLD analysis project Ga0255336, IMG submission 189102) | Sandy soil microbial communities from University of British Columbia, Vancouver, Canada - MeOH1_35cm_T3_179 | ecosystem: Engineered > Artificial ecosystem > Sand microcosm > Unclassified ... | reverse complement strand
AGTTAGATTTGCTGTTTTGAATAAATACAAAAACGGCTGGAAACTATGCGGGATTGGCACAGGGCCATAGGCGGTACGGGTGGCATGAGGACGTTTCTCCTGCCACCTTATAATGGCCTTCCTATATTTAACTGCGTATTTTGTGTACTTGTACTACCTAACCCATGAAGACATATAATTATTGGATTTCCTATATCTCCCCAATGGTTAATTCTTGCCTTAATCTCATTTTCATCGAGATAAATCTCTTTCATTTCCTTCTCCTCACAAATTCGATATATATAGAATATATTTACTTTGCCATAAATTACTCTTGCGTGGTAAGAAAAGAAGATTCCGTACTAAGTCAGTTTATAGAATCTTCGCTGAACCCGCATAGAACCAGCAAATATTTGAATATTTATTTCAACAGATTACTGAAGGATTATTTCTTTACAATTTTTAATCATTCAACTTTACTACTACAGGTAATACTGGAAGTTGATATTAAAATATTATAATAGGAAATCAGATTTAATTTGGATTACTTAACATCATATTTAGTTAATAACAGTACTATACATGTCCATTTTATGCCTGAATGAGTCTTTGCCTCCTTCTAATAGGTGGAATAGATAAGGTGAATATAGATGATGTGGTTGCATATGGAGAAGATAAATTTATCGAAGAAATTCAAAAGGAACTGCAAGAGAACAGATATCACCCCTTACCAGTAAACAGAGTATACATACCAAAGAAAGATGGGAGTAAAAGACCGCTAGGGATTCCGATACTTAAATACAGAGTGGTTCAGATGGCAACCAAAATTGTTATTGAACCAATATTTGAGGCAAATTTTAAGAAACTAGAGTATTAATACAAATTAATTCAATTATATACTATAGTTTACTTATCTTTCAATTCTTTCTAATATTTCTAATATACTATTTGATTGCTGTATGTTATTCTGTGATAAATATATGCGTAAAAGCTCTACTGATATTTTAACTATTTCTTCTTTATGGTTTTTTGAGTCACTATCAATCAATAAATTTAATAAATTCATATAATTATCTTTAATTTCTCTATCAAGTTTTAAAATCTTATATATTTCTATAAGTTTATAATAACCTTTTAATATGTATTCTAAATCATTGTATTTTATAGACAACTCTATTGCAGATTTTAATAAAGGAATCGAATCTTCGTAACGATTTTGTTGAATATATAATAAGGCTTTTTCTGTCAATGTATGAGATAGATTTTGAATATCCTTATTTGTTCTTATTTCCTGTGATATATTAAGACATTGCAAGCTCTTTTCAAACTTTCCTTGTTTACAATATATTGCTCCTAAATTATTATAAATGTTACCTAATATCGGATGTGTTCTATCACTAAATTCTTCTAATAATTCTTTTAGAACTTGTACTGCTTTATTAAAATCTCCTTGATAATCATAACAATTAGCCTTAATAATATTAGCATATGAATAAACTAAAAAATCTTTTTGTTTATCACATATAGATATGTAAACATCTATATATTTTAAAGCATCTCCGATTTTTCCGAGCTTTTCATTACAAAGAGCAATATTGTATATTGCTTTTTTCTTTATATCCTCATCATAATGTAGTACTGAATAGTTATAAGCTAAATTAAAATAGTTTAATGCTTGGATATTTAAAGCCTGACTGATACAGCACCTTCCTAACATGTTATAGATATAGGGTATCTTATCATTTAGATTATTATCTTTATTGTTTTCTAAAGCATTAAGATACTCCACCTGTGAATTAATAAAATCTAGATTTTCAAATCTTTTATCTGCTAACTTTAAGTAGGCATCTGCTAATACACAAAATATTTTATATTCATTTGCTATGTCTATTACATTTATAATTTCATCAATACTATCTGTACTATTGAGAATTTCCGAACAATAAACTTGAGCATCATCTATGGCATTTCTTAGAAAGTATGATGGCTCTAAATTAAATGGAATATTTAATTCTTTAGCTTTTTTTTGAAATTTTTTTAAAATGCTTTCCATATTTTCTTTACTAGGTTTTCTTTTACCTATTTCAATCATACTAATCATAGCTCTTGTAATATTTGTATCCTGAAGCTCTCGTTGTTTCATATTAAGTTCTTTTCTAGTTCTTTTAATTTTTTCTCCAATTTCTAAAAATTCCATTAAAATCACCTATCACTCTAAAATTCAAATTAATTATATCATATACAATTGTATTATAGTCTAATAATTTGTTAAAGGTATTTTGTTTATTTGTTTTTCTAATTGTGGCATAAAATAATCTTTGTATTTTTTATATATAAATGCACATATGTTTTTTTATTATACCCATTTATATATTTTATTATAAAAACGATATAGTCTAAAACATTAATTTTACCATAAATCCCTTACTCTTCCGAGTTGGGGATTTATTTTTTTATAAACAAAAGAGCTGACGCTCTAATTACTTAGTGCGACAGCCCCTTTTTGAAAAATTTATTTTTGGTTATAATTTAAAACTTTTATTTTGTTACTGGATCTACTATTATATTTATACTTGCATTTTTGCCAACATTAGGCATTACAGTTGGAGTTACAATTTTACCAGTTAATGTGTATGTGCCCAGAACTTTTTCATTATAATTGCCAGAACTCAAATTCCAAATTACTGGTACACTTATGGAATCAGCACCCTGGAAATTTGCATTTACATATTGCGGTAAATTAATTAAATTAATAGTTGTTCCTAGCGGTACATGTAAATCAGCTGCAGGAGCTACTGTATCAACTAACCTTCCCCAAGTTTTTATAAGCTTTCCACTTGGATCAAATTCAGAAGTTAGATTATTAGCATAATCTGCAACATAAAGATTACCAGAGTTATCTACTGTTATATTAGTAATGTCACTAAATGTGTTATTAGGAGCTATGCCAATGCCAGTACCAGTTATATTTCTTACAAAACTTCCATTGTTATCGAACTCTGTTACAGAGAACGTATCACCAGCAATATAAATATTGCCAGAGTTATCTAATGCTGCCCCTACAATACTTCCAAATTGATGAGTTGCATCGCTACCTGTGATTTCTCTAACAAAGCTTCCGTCACTGCTAAACTCATCTACACGTTTATTACCCTTATCAATTATATAAATATTACCGGAATCATCTGTTATTAATTCATTTGCTACATTATTAGGAAGACTAAAGGGTATATTATTATATCCTGTTAAAACTCTTACAACATTTCCCCCGTTGTCAAATTCAACAATGCGATGATTAAATCTATCAGCTACATAGAGATTGTCATTTTTATCCAATTTCATTGCAAGTGCTATATCAAATGGGTTATTAGTATCTGTCCCCACCAAAGTCCTTACAACCTTTCCATTAACATCAAACTCTACAATCTTTTTATCATAGGCATCTGCTACATAAAGATTCCTTAAACTATCCACTGCTATCTCGGTTATTTCATTAAGAGCTAGACTACCTCCTGAGATAATTCTTACAACATTTCCGTTGCTGTCATTCTCAAATATACGTTTGTTTCCTTTATCAACTATATAAACATTATCTAAACTATCTAAAGCTATATCACCAATATTAGAGAAATGGATAGTTGAGCCTGCTGTCACCCCAGTCAAATTTCTTACCATATTACCATATTTGTCAAACTCAACTACCTGTTCATTCCAGGTATCTTTAATGTAGGTATTTCCTTGACTATCTTTAAGCTCGTCAAAAGGCATTTGAATATTGGAAAATAACTTATTTGGACCAACAGACACATAAGCTATTGCATTAATATTACCTGAATTTGATACCCCTTGGGGTAAAGTAATACTTCCTGTAAATGTATATATCCTGTCTACATTACCATTGTAGTACGGACTGCCTCCATCCCATACCACTGCAGCAGTGCTTGTGGTGTTATCGCTTAAAGTAAGTTCTACATTTTGCGGTAGCATAGCTGCTACATCTGTAGTTCCTTCAGGTGCATATATTGTATTTATTGGCTTCACTGAAGATATATTTATGACTTGGACCTGTGCTGAGCCAAAATGTACATTTACCTTTGCCAATAGGTGATTTGGATTTTTCACTCCTTGTGGTACCGGAATAAGTCCATCATATGTATTTACCCCTGGTGGATTTATAGTTAATGAATCATATCCTATCCAGACTATTGATACAGTAGTTGTTGTGTTATTGCTAAGTGTTATTTGTACAGTTTTAGGGAATAAATCGGCTGCAAATATATTGCTTTCGTCAACACCTTGAGGTGCATATATATCTTGTAAGGGTGCAACACCGGTAATTATTGTTGAAGGGCTTGTAGTTGACCCGCTAGACCCGCTACTGCTGCTGCCAGTTGACCCGCTGCTGCTACTTCCAGTTGATCCACTACTGCTGCTGCCAGTTGACCCGCTGCTGCTACTTCCGGATGATCCGCTGCTGCTGCTTCCACCAGATGATGATGTTCCAGTTTGCGTTGTAGAACCTGTAGTCCCGCCTTGAGATCCACCATTGCTTCCTGAAGATGAAGAGCTACCTGTTTGTACAGTTCCGTTTATAGTTGCTGAAATTCCATCATTAATATTTACACTTGCAGGCTTTTGTTCCAAAACTACTCCATTTACATTTATAACTGCAGTTCCAATTACTCCCTGACCTTCTATATTTGCCTGTGCATTTGCTGTAAGGGTATTTACATTTGAATCTGTTCCTATATTTACTGAGGAACCTTGTGCAACATTGGCAATATTCAATGAACTAACTGTATTTGCATCTAATAAGATATTAATATTTGGTGCTTCCACAGATAAACTTGCTATTTGACCTTCACCGCTAATAGTAGTATCACTGTTAACTGATATGTCCTTTACTGTAGAGTCCTTGTCAATATTTACTACAGAATCTTTTGCAAGATTGTCTACAATCAACGCAGCTGCCCCGCCATTTTCTATCTTTACATTTGAATTTCTCCCCATAATTTTAACTATATCAAAATTACCGATTAAATTTAAATTAACATTATGTAATACTGTTATTTTTCCAGGCTTTGCTGCTTTAGATTCATCAATTATTCCACTTGATTCAAGCGTTATAGAATTTACACTTGAATTCTCATCCATAACTAATCTGACCCCTTCACCTAAAGGCCTGTCTACTAAAACATCATTGACACTTCCATTATGAATGTGAATACTATGTGAGCCTCCACCGTTTACTATTATCTTTCCTGTTACAGTTACATTATCTAAGTCTACATCTCCGTCATTGACAGTTGAAGCTATTAAAAGATCTCCATTGATTACTGTATTTTTTAGATAAATTCCAGAAGCACTTATTGTTGCTGATCCATTAACTGCTCCATCACTATAAGTTCCTGTTGAGTTATAAACTTTAGCTACTGGCACAGTACCTTTTTCATCCATCAAGAATTTGATTAATGTATCTGGCACAACAGCAGTTCCACCAAGAGCTATAACTTTTGTCTCAAGCTTAAGTTTTGATTTGACGTATTGATTTATATTAGAATCAATATTGTTGTTTGTTAACAGTACTGGTGAACTTGTCTCACTTGCCAAAGCTGTACCTGACAATGCATCTGCAAACTCATCTCCATTAGGTCCTTCTCCTTTAGCCAAATAGACATTATCAAAATTTATAACTTCATCGAATTGCTTCATAACCACTGCATTTGTAGCATATCTATCAGTGCCGCCTAATCTTATTGGTGAAGGAACTGATTGCTCAATTATCGGTGATAATACTCCCTCTCCTCCAACTATATAAGTTTGATTAATACTATTACTTTCTATATACTGTTTTACTTCATCAGAAAGAACATTTTTATCTGTTAACAGTATTGGCATACCTAATTTTGCTGCTATTGGAGCTATAGATAGTGCGTCAGGATAACTTTTCCCAGAAACTATTACAGCCTTGTGGGTTTCTCCTAGCCTTTTTGCTACCATAACAGAGGTTTCAAATCTGTCCTTACCACCAATCCTATCGATATCAGCATAACCTGCAGCCTTTATTTTATCTTCAACATTTGAGGATATTGCTCCGTTACCGCCAATAATTATTATTTTCTTTGGGTGTAAACTTGCTATTTCTTTTAAAGTATCTACACCTATTGATTCAGAAGAGGTTAAAAGAATTGGTGCATTGTATTTCTTTGCCAAAGGTCCAGCGCTAAGGGCATCTGCAAACTGCTCTCCACTTGCTAATATTACAGTATCAGCTTGTACCCAACCTGCCTTTGCTATTTCTATTGAGGTTTCATACCTATCTTTCCCTGCAAGTCTGTGAGAAGATACTATGGTTTCCGTATCAACCCTTCCTGCTTGTGTTGTTTGTGCCTGTACAATACTTTGCAGTGATATTTGAGATACTATTACACACAATGCTAAGGCACGTAATTTTCTTTTGTTTTTCATGTTTAACTCCCCCTTTTTTTAATTGAATATATCTTTGCTGCTGCCACCAGGTAACTATTTAACATTTTCTAAGGCACTTTGAGCAGCGCTTGCCAATTGGTTACATTTATCAATATCTTGCTGAGTGGTAAAATTGATTTTTCCGTCTTCACGAGTATAACTTCCTTTTCTGCTAATTAAAAAATCATATAAAGCATTAGCCTTGGAATTAAATGTTTCAATACCTTCGTTTAATTGTTTTTTTCTAATTAAATATGTATTCTCTAATTCTTTAATAGCCTCATTGGTCCTTTGTTTTTCATTTGAAGTTAATTTAATATCCTTGTAGCCTCTTTTTAGTTGTTCTATATCATCACTAATAAGATTCTCAGTATTGATAATTACATCAGAAATATTTTTAACATTTTGTTTTCCTTCTATGGGGTTGTCAATTATTTTATTATCTAATGCATCTGTTTGTCTAAAATCTTCAACTTCAGTATTAAGCTTGTCTGTGTCTGTTTTTAACTTAGTGAATGAATCTCCAAAAGATTTAACAAAGGCCCCATACTTCCCCATGGAATTATAATCTAAATTTTTAGGGTCAACACTTTGCTGTATTATTTGACCTAATGAATTATAAGCCAATAGCTGAGTTCTCCTGTCTTTATAAGAAAATAATGTTACAATAATCAGCAAAGCGAATATACTATACCGCCCAATTAGTAAAAGCTTTCTTTTCAATACGCTATTCCCCCTATCAAAAATTAATTGTTTGTCTGAGTAAGACAGACGATACCCATAAATGAGCATAGATATGGCCAAAGCATGAAATGAAAAAAAATCCTACTTAGGCGGCCCGGCTGTCATAGAATATTTCCTTAGACCCGCAGCTTTGCGTCTTTACCTTTCGATAAATTTGCTATTATCTATGGATTTATGTAAAATAAATGAATTTTTTGTAATATTTTAGGTTCATATTTAATATATTACCATAATTTATTTCTAAAATAAAGGCTATTCAGTATTTTGTTTTATTATTTATTAAAGTACCAATGAGTAAGTTAATATTAATATTAATTATGATAAAAGTAATATTATTGTGAATATATTATTATAAAATAATTTATCATTTAATATAAGATTTTCAATTGATAAAATATTATTAAAAAAGTATTACTTTTATTAAATTAGTACATTTACACTAAACACTAAAAGCTAATAAAATTAACTATGTAAACGTTATAGGTTAACTAAATCTAAAAAAGAAATAAAATGGAGGAGAGTAATGGATAAGAAGAAATTAATATCATATTTTTTAACCACCTTTTTTACTTTTTCTATTGTTAATACACCAATAGCAGGTGTTCATGCAGATACTATTAGTGATAGTACTGCAACGAATATCACTGTTGATGGAAGCAAAGCAAACCAGAATCCTGCTAACAAATTTAAAGGTTTTGGAATGGTGTCAGCCAACGGCACCTCTCGTCTGTTACTTGATTACAAGTCAGAAAATCCAGATAAATATTGGAAGATTATGAATGAGCTTTTTAACCCAAAAACAGGCATGGGTCTAAACCACTTTAAGGTAGAATTAGGTGCAGATTTAAACACTTCTACCCAAACAACCCCAGCCACTATGCGTTCCGAGGATGAAAAGGCCAATGTACTGCGTGGCACTGATTGGCATATTGCAGCTGATGCAAAAACAATTAATCCAAATATCACAATTGATGCACTTCGCTGGGCAGAACCAAAGTGGATTAATAACGCTTTTGCTATTAGTACTGATGCCGGGTATGCAGCCCGTTACAAATGGTATAAGAATACCATTGATGCAGTATATGACACATATGGGTTAAAAATAGATGACATAGACCCCGATAGAAACGAAACTACTTCACCAGAAACTGCGTGGATTAAATACTTCTCCAAGCATCTCAAGAATGAAGCAGATGAGCGTTACGATTACAGCAAGATTAAAATTGTTGCTTCAGATGAAAATGGTACTTTGAAACTTGCTACGCTTATGAAATCCGATACAGATTTGCTTAATGCTGTGGATGTTCTCAGCATGCATTATAATGCATATGGTAATGCTGACATACGCCTCATGAACCAGACATATCATAAGGAAATCTGGTACAGTGAAGGCACGGCACCAATGACCTTTGCCGAAAATCGTCTTAATGCCTCTACCCCTGCAGGCGGATTGGGTGGTGCAAATGGCATTCTTGACACTGCTAACCACTTAATAAATATGTATTATTCAGGTGATACTACCAGTGCTTACATGACTCGTTATGAATTTCAGCCAGCCATAAGCTCCTTTTACGACGGCGGGCAGTATTCTTCCAAAGAGTTGATAGCTGCAGAACGCCCTTGGTCCGGCTATTTTTATTCCGATGCCGGCGTACAGATGGTACGTCATTTTATGAATTTTGCACAGCTTGGATGGGAATATATTGATGGGGCCTGTTTTGGTGACGGTGTGGGAGCAAACTCTATTACAAGCACCACCAATAATTATCTTACCCTCACTGACCCATCCACCGGAGACTACTCTATGATCTTCACCAACGACAGTGCTGCAGTACGTAATTACAGTGTCACAGTGAAGAACCTAACAAAGGCAGGAGATGTTCTAAAAGTATGGGAAACTAAAGGGCCAGATGTTGGTCAAGCATATGACGCTAATTGGATGAAACATATAAGTGACATTACGCCTTCGCAAAATGCTGATGGAAGCTATACCTTTACCTATAGCGTAAAGCCTTATTCTATTGTTACACTGACCACAACAGGTGGGCAAAGTGAGTATACACGTGATGCTGAGCAGTCTCCAGATAAGGATACTTTACTAAAGCTTCCTTATACAGATGACTTTGAATATAAAGACGCAAAATATGCCTCCTATAAAGACACCACTGTATTGAATAGCAATAAGCAAGGCTACCTTACAAGCCGTGGTGATACACCTCGTTATACCACTGATATTGGAGGAGCTCTTGAAGTCAATGAAGGTACAAACAATAACACATTGATGGCCATGATTGATGAAAGCACTCATGCAAACGGAGAATGGAACAAAAAACCAGGTAATGACACAGTGCTTGGAGATAATCGCTGGGCCAATTACCAGGTAAGCATTGACTTCCTTCTTGATACCACCACAGCAGGGCAAGGTCCTAACTATGCCGGTATAGCTGCTCGGGATCAGGTTACCAGCGGAGGAGAAAACCCAGAGTATATTTTGAAGGTGTTTAAAGATTGTACTTACCAGTTACTTAAGGGCAGCACTGTGCTTAAGTCCGGAACAATTGACAGTTTCGATAACACTAAGTGGCATAATGAATCACTTAAGGTTCTTGAGAATACCATAACTGCTTACGTTGACGGCAAGGAACTAACAGAATTTACTGATACCACAAGTCAGTACATGTCCGGCAGGGTAGGTATTACAAGCGGATACTACCATACACAGTATGATAATCTAAAGGTTCTACCTGTTGAAGGCTATCCAGCATATATAAGCAGAGTGGACGATTTAGACTCAAGCATACAGTATCAAGGTATGTGGAGTCATATAGCTAGCACCGGCTATGGTAACTTTAACCGTACCAATTCAGTGTCCTCAATGAATCTAGCCGTAAGCTATTTGACTAAAACCTCTACTGAGGGAGCACTCAATGCGTTTTATTACTACAAGCCTAGTGGTACTGCTTGGGGTTCCAATAGTGACAACGCTTGGTCACAGGAAGCTGGCTCCTATTATGAATTCAGCTTTAAGGGCTCAGGGTTAACGGTGTATGGATACAAAAATAGTAATAATGGTACCGGCAACGTTTACTTAGATGGTCAGCTTGTGTCACCTAATGTAAGCTTCAAATCCAGCACCGCAGGGCGTGCTGTGATTTATCAGGTAAACAATTTGGATGAAAATTCTATCCACACACTAAAAGTGGCTGTAGCTTCAGGCTTTGTGAGTGCAGCTGGCGTGGAAATTTCATCCTCCCAATATGCGCCAGGCTCCATAACATACAATTTTACAGGAACTGGATTCAATCTTGTAGGCAACACCGCAGCCTCTAATATTAATGTAACAGTGGATGGAGAAAAAGTTTCAATTGCTAAAAGTGTGGCAAAAACTGGAGATAGAGCCTCCTCCTACTTCTTAAGTGGTTTGAATTATGGTAATCATACAGTTTTGGTTCAATTAGCAAGCGGTTCCTATTCATTTGACGCCATTGAGGTATTAGGTGAAGCATATACCTCCTTGGAAAATATAACAGTTGAAAGCGACAAAAGCTATTTAAAGCCAGGTGACATGGCAAAATTGACTGTGTCCGGTGTAATGCATAACGGAGCACAGGCAGATCTAAAGGAAGCTCAAATAGTGTATGAAAGCGACAATGAGCAAGCTGCAAAGGTAGATGAAAATGGAACTATAACTGCAACGGGAGAAGGCATAGCTAATATTAAAGCAGCTGTAACCTTATTTGGCATAACAAAGGAGGGTATTACACAAATAATAGTAGATAATACACCACCAGTTACTTCTGCTGAGGTTAAAGGAGCAATAAAAAATAATTGGTATAACTCAGATGTGGCTGTAATTTTAAGTGGAAGGGATAACCTATCAGGGATTGATAAGACAGAATACAGAATAGGTGATAGCGGAGACTGGACTCCTTACAATGGCCCCATTACAATTAGCAAAGAAGGAATTAATTTGCTGCAATACCGTTCAATAGACAAAGCAGGCAATAATGAGGAGTTAAAACAGCAGACTATAAGTATTGATAAAACAAAACCTGATTTTAAATTGCTAGTAAATGGTAATACCCTTAATGCTGGAGATACTTTTAATGACTACTTACCCCTTACCTTTAAGGCTTGGGATAATTTATCCGGAATTGCTTCCGCAAAGATCAATATAGGCGGCGAAGACTATTCCCTTGATCCTAAAACAGGAAGCATAGATATAAATATGAAAGGTAAGCTTGGAAGCTTCACAGCTCTTATTACTGCCGAGGATATGGCAGGTAACACCATATTAGAAATTCCATTTAATTTTAATGTTACAACAAATATAAGTTCAATGAAGCAGTTAGTAAATTACTTTACATCTTTAGGAGAGCTTAGCGGTCCTATTATACCACAGCTTACAAATGATCTTGAACAGGCTCAGCATCAGCTTGACCTTGGAAGACCTGATAATGCAGCCAAGCATATACAGGACTTTGCAGACAGGTTGAATAATAAAGCATTAAGCAGCTGCAGCAGTGAAAAGGCTAAGACAATTTTAAACGCAGATGCACATTATCTCATAAATAAAAATTGAAGAGTGAACTAAAAAAATATTATTGATTTTTTTCACATAACAAAAGACTGTATATAGAATTGTTTACTGCAAATCTATATACAGTCTTTTTACTACTGTACTAAAATTGTTCTTAAAATACTAAGCCTGTACTTCTTCACATTTGCCATCCTTTAACCGATTTTCTTCACTAACTGATAATACCTTAATTGCATACATTCCTATAGCAGCTGCAACAGATATAATAAAGGTCAATGACCAAATATAATTAAGTCCAAAACCGTCTATGAACTTTCCAGCTAATAATGTGCCAAGGGCACCTCCTATGCTCCAGCTTAGCCCTCCAACTGCACTAAAGCTTGCTCTATAGTTACATGGGCTGTTATTAGATATGTAAACTCCAAAACTAGTGGTAACTAATATTTCACCGATTGTCCAAATAATAGTGGATAATGAAAGTAAAGCGAAATTATGTATAAATCCAATCATGCCGAAGCCCACTGCATAAAGTATTCCTGCAATAATTATCTTAGTTAGAACATGAAGCTTCTGAGTTAAACTAGTTATTACTACAGTTAAAAATATTACAGTAAAGGCATTTATACTCATAAGATAACCAAATCTAGTTGAGCCATCTGTTTTATATATATCTCCCAAGGTTATGGGTAGTGAGAACCTGTGTTGAGTATATACAAAACTGTAGGCTATAAATACTACTAAGAAAATACATAAATGGGGTCTTTTGGCAAAGGCTCTTATAATACCGCCTTTTTCTTCTTTTTCAATTTGTTTAACAGCCTTATTTTGTAACGGATTAGTTTCCTCTACGTTGAAAGCAATAAGCAACACAGCAATAAAGGAAGTTATGGCATCACCTATGAATAACATAGGGAGCATATATTTAAATAAAATTCCTGCAACTATTGGTCCTATTGACACACCTATATTTGTTCCTAAATATTGCAGTGAAAAGCCAAGCTGCCTCTGGCTAGGCGGAAGAACGTCTGCTACTATAGCTCCTAAGGCTGGTCTTATAAATCCAGTAAAAAATGCATTAATCATTAAAGAGATTATTATAATAATAGGATTATTAGATATGGCACAAGGCAGCAATGAAATAGCAGCAATACTTTGAGACCATATATAAGTCTTTCTTCTTCCCAAACTGTCTGCTGTTTTTCCGCCAATCAAGGAAGCAGGAATGCCTATAAGTATATTTGCCGTAACAATGGTCCCAGATACCCCGGCAGAAAAACCAATTTTTTGTGTTAAATACAGAGTTAGAAACGGTACCACGAAGTCACCGAACCTATTAACTATTTGTGCAATAAATAAAATATAAATACTTTTAGGAAGGCCTCTGTAGGTTTTAAAAATTTTCAACATAGAAATTTCCCCCATCACATCTTATTGTCACTGTTAATAAAAATATATATATGGCAATTTTATCATATTATTAACAGAATAGTATACTATTTCATAAATTGAAAATAAAAAATACAAAGACTAACTATTGGCAGTAGCTGCCAGTTTGACCCATTGGTCGTAGCCCTTCCTTTGCTTTAAGCGCAAAAACTTTAGTACTTAATTTTAGAAGCGACTTTTAATTTTGATGTTTGTACCAAAATTACTCCACCTAAAATTGTTATTGTGGCTAAAATTATTTTTATGGATATAGCTTCTCCTAGAAAAATAGCACCTAACATTACTGCTACCATTGGATTAACATATGCATAGGTACCAGCTTTTGCAGCAGGCCATTTTTGTAAAATATAAATATAACAGCTGTAGCCAATCATAGAGCCAAACACTACTAGATATAGTAATGCACCTAATCCCTTATTAGTAAAATGCACCCTTGAAAATTCTCCTAAAAAAGTTCCGATTATGGATAAGCAAATTCCTCCCGAAAGCATTTGTATAGCGATATTTGATATTGTTGCCGCAGAAGAAGTAAAGCTTTTAGAATACACTGAGCCTGATGCCCAGGACAATGCTGATATAATCAGTAGTGACATACCTGTAGTGTCTATTAAAGCTTTATTCCAATCTGAAAGTACCAAAAAAGATACTCCTATAAAACCAATGAATAATCCTAGCCATCCTTTTCCGTTGAGTTTTGACTTAGAAGGTAATAAGGCTTCTATGAGTGCCATAAAAAGAGGCACTGTTGCTACCATTAAAGATGCTACACCTGAGCTAATTCTAGTCTCAGCCCACACAAGTGCACCATTCCCTCCAACTAAAAGAAATATACCTACAATAGAAATTTTAAATACTTCAGATATATTTTTAGGCATAGATAAGCCTTTAAATATGGCATAGCCAAACATCAAGGCACCTGCAATTGTAAACCTGATCCCCGCAAAAATTGTTGGTGGTAATTCGCTTACTCCAATTCTTATTGCAAGATAGGTTGAACCCCATAAAATACAAACGGCAATGTATGCTAATACTACTTTTTTGTTTTCTCCTTTAACAGTCAATTCCATTTCCATTCCTCCATTTAAAAGTAATATATTTACTATCTACCTATGACCTCAATTTTAAACTCCGTACTGTATTGTTTCTTATTCCTGTTTACTATCTCCTTTTCTTTGTTTAGTATAACACGAGTTCCATGTGTCTATCAAAGTAAAAAAAATCTTTTCACCACAATTCCTCCATAATCAGTTTATATTATCAATTTATAAAGTAATTAATAAAAGATAAGACGTTTCTTCTGCCACCTCTCATGTAAAATTTTTTTACTATTGAAAAAATTCTAATAAAATTATATACTAGTGTAAATCTATTATAAAATGCTGATACAAGGAACTAAAATATTAATAATCATTTAGTGCAGAATAAGGAATACAAGGAGGGATATTATGAATTTAGATTTTTATGGTGCAGCGGGCTGTGTTACAGGTTCTTGCCACATTTTAAATGTAAACGATAAAACAATACTTTTAGACTGTGGTATGTATCAAGGTAAAGATGAGAAAGAAAGAGGCGGAAATGAATTCTTTAACTTCAACCCTAAGGATATAGATTATGTCATCTTATCTCATGCTCATATTGACCACAGCGGTAGAATTCCTCTTCTATATAAGCAGGGCTTTAAGGGCCAGGTTATATGTACAGAGGTTACAAAGGATTTATGCAGTCTTATGCTTCCTGATTCAGGACACATTCAGGAAATGGAAATCGAGTGGAAGAACAGAAAAAGAATGAGACAAGGTCTAAAGCCTCTTGAGCCCCTATATACCGCTAAATTAGCAGAGTTATCTATGTATTTATTCGAAGGTTATCCCTATAATGAATGGATAGAGGTTTTTGATGGTTTTAAGCTTAGATTTAGAGATGCAGGTCATTTACTAGGCTCTGCTATGATTGAAATTAGAATAAAAAAGCAAAACAAGGAAGAGATAAAATTAGTTTACAGCGGTGACATTGGAAATAAGAATATTCCTATAATAAAGGATCCTACACTAATTGAGGAAGCAGATTATGTTATTATGGAAACAACCTACGGGGACAGGCTTCATGATAATATTAATTCTGAGTTTGAGCAATTAGTGCAAATAATTAATGATACCTTTAAAAGAGGTGGAAATGTTATTATACCATCCTTTGCAGTTGGCAGAGCTCAGGAGGTTATTTATGCATTAAATAGATACATTGAAAGAAAGCTTTTAAAGAATTTAACTGTTTATGTTGATAGTCCTTTAGCCTCAGAATCCACTAGAATATTTAAAAAATACAGGGATTATTATGATGATGAAGCAATAAAAATTGTTAGAGAAGGTATTGACCCATTGGATTTTGATGGCTTAACCTTTACAAAATCTCCAGATGAATCCGCTGCTATAAATAAAATTCAAAGCGGTGCTATAGTTATTTCTGCAAGCGGAATGTGTGAAGCAGGCAGAATAAAGCATCACCTAAAGCATAATTTGTGGAGAAAAGAATGTTCCATAGTTTTCGTAGGCTATCAAGCTGTAGGAACCCTTGGCAGGACAATACTTGATGGTGCTAAAACAGTAAAGCTATTTGGCGAGGAAGTTGCTGTTAATGCTCAAATTCATGTGCTGCATGGATTGTCCGGTCACGCTGACAGAAATGGACTTTTAGAATGGGCGGAAGGCTTTAAAAATAAACCTAAGGAAATATTACTTGTCCATGGTGATAAAGAAGCTCAGGTAAGTTTTATGGAATTATTAAATTCAAAGGGCTACAAAGCAAGAATTATGCAGCTTGGTGATAAGTATTATCTTGAGGAAGGTGAAGTTAAGAATAAGGAAGTTAAAGCTGCAGCTTCAGGTGTTAAGGAAAGAATATTAAAGCTTCTTGAGTCCATTGAGGATGTGGATACTATGGATAAAGATGCTTTGTCTAAAGAAATAAATAAGATAATCAATGAATCATAGCTAAAATGTGGCAAAGGGACGTTTCTCGTGGCACATTAATGTGCCATGAGAAACGTCCCTTTGCCACATGCCATTTTTATTTTCTTCTCGAATTCAGATGATGTTAGCGGTTTGCTGTACAGAAAGCCCTGCACCTTATCACATTCATGCTTTCTTAGAAAGTTAAGCTGATCTACATGTTCTACCCCTTCTGCTACAACCTCAAGCTCCATATTATGGGCAATCTCAATTACAGCCTTAGCTATTATTTCATCCTTAGTATCTATACTAATATTATCTACAAAGGACTTGTCTATTTTTAATGTGTCAATTGGCAGTCTTTTTAGATAATTTAAAGAAGAATAGCCTGTACCGAAGTCATCTAAAGTAACACGAATATTCATTTCTCTAATTCTATTTAAAACTTCTATTGCAAAATCAAAGTCCTTCATTATGATGGTTTCCGTAATTTCTATTTCTAAATACATGGGATCTAATTCTGTTTCTTCCAAAACTTCCTTAATTATTTCTACTAAGTTCTCCTGTTCAAATTGTTTTGCAGAAAGATTTACTGCTACTCTTAAAGGAGGATTTCCCTTACTCTGCCATTCTTTATTCTGCCTGCAAGCTTCATATAATACTTTGTTTCCTATTGGAATAATAAGTTCTCTTTCCTCTGCAAGGGGAATAAATTTATTAGGCGATATTATTCCCTTTTTCGGGTGAATCCAGCGGATTAAAGCTTCCATGCTATCTATTTCATTGGTTTTTAAATCAATCTTAGGCTGATAATAAACTTCAAACTCATTATTTACTATAGCATTTCTAAGCCCAGTTTCCATTTCAGCCCTTTCTATAGTTCTTTCACTTAACTCCTTTGTAAAAAAGCAGTATCTGTTTTTACCAAGCTCCTTGGCATAATATGTAGCAGTATCAGCATTTTCTATAAATTCGTCAAATTTATATCCATATTCATTATAGATTGCTATTCCTATGCTGGCAGTTATATACAACTGTTTACCTGCTATTAATAAAGGTTTATTAATTACATTCATTACCTCATCTGCAAAAGCATTAATTTCTTTTACGTCCTCATCATAGGTATATAAAAGGGCAAATTCATCCTCACCAATCCGGGCGATGTCCCTAAAATCTTTCATAATAGACTTTAGCCTTCTTGCAATAGCTCTAAGTAATTTATTACCCGCCGAATGCCCTAAAGTATCATTTACGCTTTTAAAATTATCTAAATCTATATATAATAAAGCAAGCTTCATTCCATTTTGTTTTAAATTCATTATCTCTCCGGAAGCTTTATTACTTAATGAATTACGATTCTCAAGGCCTGTTAATTCATCTCTTTTTTGTGAGGTTATATTCATTCCTAACCCAACTATAAATTCAGGATTCCCATTTACATCATACATAAAATAGTTTGACCAAAGAATATCTATGTAATTTCCTTTTTTACATAAAAATTTACTTTCTAAGTCCCAATTATAAATAGGCTCATTATTTAATAATTTATGAAAAACCTTCATTGTCTTTGATTCCAGCAATGCATCCGTAATGGTTGTCCTCCATTTATTGCCTTGGACTTCAGCTTCCTTATAGCCAGTTATTTCTTCAGCATATTTATTAAATTCCACTAAACTTCCATCAATCTTCCAAATACATATAATGCTTTTTGCGCTATTCACTAAATTCACACAAAAATTTCTTGTGTTGCAGGGGCTTTCATTTTTGCAGCCTATCACCTGGTCAAATAAAGTAAATTCCTTCATTTTCAAATCCCACCAATTAATATATTTTAATTAAATAAAATGACCTTATTTCTGCCCGTCTTCTTTGCATTATAAAGAGCTGTATCCGCCTGTTCCATTAAGCTACATGTGTCCATTGTTGTATCGGGGAAAGTTGCAATTCCAACAGAAATTGTGATTTTTATTTTTTCCCCATTTAATAAGGTAAATAAGTTTCCTTCAACATTCTTACGTATTTTTTCACCAATTTTAATAGCATAGTCAGATGAACAGTCTAGTAAAATTACTGAGAACTCTTCCCCGCCATTTCGAGATACAATGTCAAAGCTTCTGCAGGTTTTTGTAAATATTAGAGCCAATTCTCTTAAAATAACATCACCGTTTGAATGACCATAGTTATCATTAACCTTCTTAAAGAAATCTATATCAATATATAAAAGAGATAATTTTTCTTCCTTTAATGCTGCATTTTCTACTAAATTATTAAATATGGAATCAAAACTTCTAACATTATTTAAGCCAGTTAAAAAGTCATGAGAAGAATCTTTTTTATATTTTCTATAAAGGGAAGTCATTCCTTCAAGATATTCATTAAAATAATAAGCCAAGGCAGATATTGTTATTATGCTTATCCAATAAATAAGAAGGAAATTAATTAAATTACTGCTTTTAAACAATAATATTATAAATAATGTTGTGCTTACTATAAGTGAATAGGTCACGGAAAATATCCATTTTCTTTTAGTATTGATTTTTAAAGAACCAATGATTGAAAGACCAATGCCCATTAATATAGCTGATAAAAGCCCTAAGGTAGATGGAATATTACTGCCAAAGTTTAAAAATCTAAAGAGCCCTATCATTATAGCAGTTATCAACGTAGTAATTGTGCTGCCTTTTACTGCTATTAATATTAATGGTATATTTCTAAAATCTACGAAAATGGACTTGTCTACTTCCACAGTATAAATCATAAGCAAAATGGAAAGAAGTCCGCATCCAGCTCCTGTAGCTATTTTTAATGTCAAGGAAGAATCTTTACTAAAGTCTTCTTCTCTAAATGCCTGAGTTGCTATGCCGATAAATGAAATTAAAATCATAGCATTTATAAACAAGTCTTGAATCATTCTACACCTCGTTTTTCTATTTTCTGCTATTATTTTACCATATTCGCCAAAAAAGGAAAAGAAAAAACAATAGTTTATCATAAAATTAAAAATGAAAATGCCCCTCACTTAATAAATGATATATGTGTTTTTGCATATATATTAGCAATTACAAATAATTCTGCTATTTTTACTATGCAATACTACTTATGTCATCTATTAAGTAAGGGGCACTTACTTATTCACTAAATAACTAATTTATTAGTTATTTCATATTCATATTCTTTACATAACAAAGCTCTGATATAGCCTTGATCCTTAGTGGTTGATTCAATATAAAATCCTAGTCCATAATAGAATCTTACAAGGGAAAACATTCTAGAAGCTGTATTTAGATATAAATTGGCAACGCCAAGTTTTTTCATTTCTATATCTACAGATTTTATCAATTGTTTGCCAATTCCATGACTTTGATAATTACCTAAAACTCCAAATCTGCTTAAATATGCAGATTTATCAGCTTTAATTTCAACTCTCACACTGCCAACAATTTTCCCATCTACTTCAGCTACTAAAACCAATTTGTTATCAATTTCATTTTTTAAATCCTCATGGGTTTCCTCAAGTGTCCCAACTATTTCTGCAATACCCGCTCCTTCAGCATAAAGCCTAAAGGCTTCCCTTGCTACTTCCTTTATTTGAGGAATATCCTCATACTCAGCCTTTCTAACCACAAAGACCATTTTGTTCATCGATCTACCCCCAATATCTGGTATTTTTATAATATTTTAAAATAAAAAGCAGCCACCACATGCGGCCTTGCTTAATTTCACTCTGTGAATGATTATACAAGCATATGGTAAAAAATACAACAACAAATCACCAAATTGACTTATTAAATTTTTATAATGCCATTGATAATAATTCTATGCCCGTAGTCTCCTTAAAATTGAACAGGAGATTCATGTTCTGAACAGCTTGTCCAGCTGCCCCTTTTACTAAATTATCTATGGCTGAAACTGCAAGCACCCTGCCTGTCCTCTTATCAATTCTAATACCTATATGACACATATTTGAGCCCCTCACCCACCTGGTTTCAGGCAGTGTATTTAATATTTTAACAAAGTATTCATTCTTGTAAAATTCTCTATAAACTTCTTGAAGTTCCTCTTCATTTGTATCTTTAGCTAAGGAACCATAGCAGGTGGACAATATACCCCTATTCATAGGTACTAAATGAGGAGTAAAGGAAACTAATAGCTTTTCTCCTGCTATTTTACCAAGTTCCTGTTCAATTTCTGGAGTATGTCTATGTCCGGGAGCTCCATAGGCTTTTATGGATTCATTACATTCACAGTAAAGTGAAGAAATATTAGCAGACCTTCCTGAGCCGGAAACTCCTGACTTTGCATCAATTATTATGGAATCAGTTTTTATAAATTTATGTTTTAAAAGAGGTGCTAAAGCAAATATTGTTGCCGTTGGATAGCAGCCTGGATTTGCTATTAAATTACTCTCTTTAATTTTTTCTCTATTTAATTCGCAAAGTCCATATACAGCTTCTCCTAAAAGTGATGGAGCTAAGTGATTTACTCCATACCAAGTTTCATAGGCTTCCTTATCCTTAAGCCTAAAATCTGCTCCTAAATCTATAACCTTTACTCCAAGGCTTAGTGCTTTCTCAGTAATTTGGAAGGCTTTTCCATGAGGTAGCGAAAGGAATATAACGTCTACTTTATCTATACTATTTATGGCTTCTTCCATATCAATGTATTTATCTTCAATAAATCCATTGAAATTTCCATATATTTCATTTGTCTGAAAATTTGAATAATTATGCGAATTTAAAAATTTTATATTAACCTCTGGATGATTATGCAGTAGCCAGGTCAGCTGCTGCCCTGCATAACCTGTAGCTCCAAATATACCAACGTTTATCATGATCCCACCTCAATTATCCTAAGTTTTATAACAAAAAATATTATGCTACAAATGTTAAAAAAAATCAATAAAATTATTGAATAATTATAATTTAGGGGGTATAATTATTCCTGCATAAAATTTTAAAAGGAATACTAGGGGCACAACAATTGATAATTGTTGTGTGCAGAATAAGGAATACTAGGGGGATAGCCATGAACAGTGAAAATAACTACTTAAACATTGAAGCTTTTTTACAGATAAACAAGTATAAAGGTAAAACTTTCGTTATAAAATACGGCGGAAGTATTATGGATAATAAAGTCGCCCAAGATGCCTTTATTGAAGATTTACAATTGCTTACCAGCATTGGTGTAAAAATAGTTATTGTTCACGGCGGTGGTCCTGAAATTTCAAAGTGGCTTAATAAAACCGGTGCTGAAAATAGATTTGTTAAGGGCTTAAGAGTAACTAACAGCACTACAATGGAAATTGTTGAAATGGTGCTGTCTGGAAATGTGAATAAAAAGCTTTCCTCAAATTTAAGCAGGAAAAATTTAAATGCCGTTGGAATTAGCGGTAAAGACAGCAATTTAATTAAAGCTAAAAAGAAATATGTTTATGAAAATGGAAATAAAATAGATATTGGATTTGTTGGTGAAGTTGTAAACATCAATAAAGAGCTTCTGCTTAATTTATTAAATAGTGATTTAATTCCTGTAATCTCCCCTGTTGGCTGTGATGCAGAAGGAAACAGCTACAATATTAATGCAGATTATGCGGCAGACTTTATAAGCGGCGTATTAAAAGCTGAAAAGCTTCTGATTATGACTGATATTGATGGTGTTTACACAGATATTAAAGATCCTTCAAGTTTACTTGAAACTATTACAATAGATGAAATTAAGGAATTTACAGAGTGCGGCATTATAACCGGAGGCATGATTCCAAAGCTTGAATGCTGCGTTGATACATTACGCAAAGGCACTAAGGGTGTTCATTTAATTGATGGAAGAAAAGAGCATAATTTATTATTTAACTTACTTACAAACAGTGGAACAAAAATCATAACTGAAAGAGAGGAAGCAAAATGTCAAAAGATAGTGTAATGAATACTTATGGAAGATTTGATGTGGTTTTTGAAAAGGGATTAGGAAGCAGAATTTTTGACGCTTACGGAAAAGAATATGTGGATTTTGTATCTGGAGTAGCTGTAAACTGCTTAGGTCACTGCCATCCTGCAGTTATTAATGCTATAAATGAGCAGAGCAGAAAGCTTATGCATATTTCAAATTATTATTGGAACACTGAGCATACAGCCCTTGCTGAAAAATTAGTAGAGAATTCTGATCTTAGCAAGGTATTCTTCTGCAACAGCGGCACTGAGGCTGTAGAAGGTGCATTAAAGATAGCAAGAAAATACGGCAGGCTTACAGGCAATGAAAATAAAAATATTATTCTTTACATGGAAAATTCCTTTCACGGAAGAAGCATCGGCGCTCTTTCAGTTACTGGTCAGCCAAAATATCAAAAGGACTTTATGCCCTTAATGAGTGGAGTTAAAGCTCTTAAGTTTAATAATACTGACGATTTAAAGAAAAACTTTAATGAAAATGTATGCGGCATTATAATTGAGCCCATTCAAGGTGAAGGCGGAATTGTTAGTGCTGAGGTTGAATTTTTAAAGGAAGCAAGAAGCCTTTGTGATAAATATGATGCACTACTTATTTTTGATGAGATTCAATGCGGTATGGGGAGACTTGGAAGTCTTTTTGCCTATAAAAAATTTGGAGTAGTTCCAGATGTTGTTTGCATAGCTAAGGCATTAGGAGGCGGCTTCCCTATAGGAGCATTTATGGTTAATGATAGGGCTTCTGCTTTAAAACCTGGAGATCATGGAAGTACCTATGGCGGTAATCCTTTAGGCTGTGCTGTTTCCTTAGCTGTACTTAATGAACTTATTGATGGCGGAGTTATTGCTTCCGTTGACGAAAAGGGTACTTATCTAAAAGAAAACCTATTAAAGCTTAAAGAAAAGTACGGAGTTATTAATGAAATAAAAGGCATGGGACTTTTAATGGGTATTAGCATGAAGGATCCAAAAACCTTTATGAATGCTTGCTTTGAGCATGGTTTGTTAGTTGTTACTGCTGGCTCTGATGTTGTTAGGTTATTACCTCCTCTTAATGTTTCAAAGGAAGATATGGATGCAGCTTTAGTAATTCTTGAAAAAGTTATGAAAGAGATTAGCGCTTAATGGTGGTGAAAACATGGATATTAAAAAATGAGCCACGGGGACGTTTCTCGTGGCTCATTTTTTAGAAAGGTAGGTTTAAGCTTGGATATTAAAAAATTAATTGAAGAAAATATTGATACAATAATAGAGCTTAGAAAAAAACTTCATGAAAACGCGGAGTTGTCTCATAAGGAATTCAAAACTCAAGAGATTATTCTTAAGTTTTGTGAAGCTTTAGGTCTAAAAGCAGAGAAATTAGCTGGAACTGGAGTGGCAGCCACCTTAAATGAGGGAGACAGCTGCATAGCCATTAGAGCTGATATGGATGCACTGCCTGTTAAAGGAGTTTCTCATGCTTGCGGACATGATTATCATATGGCTGTCGTTTGCGGAGCAGCTTTAATACTAAAAAAGCTAGGCTGTGAAAAGTGCGTAAAATTTATATTTCAGCCAGCTGAAGAAACTGACGGAGGTGCTCTTCCTATGATTAAGGAAGGGGTGCTTTTAAATCCTGAGGTTAAAAATATAATTGGCTTTCATGTTTGGCCTGAGGTTAAGGTGGGTACAATTGAGGTTTCCAGCGGACCTACTATGGCCTCAGTAGATGATTTTTATATAAAGTTTATAGGCAAGGGCGGTCATGCTGCTATGCCTCAGCTTTGCAAAAATCCTTTATATCCAGCTATAGATTTTATTGAAACCATGAATTTAAAATCTAGAATTGAAAGTGACCCCTTAGCTTCTCATGTAATTACCTTTTCCTCCATGCAGTGCGGAAATGCTTCTAATGTTATTGCTGATGAATGTTTACTGCGAGGGACTGTGAGAACCTTTAGCAATGAATTAAGAAATAAAATTCATGAAAATATATTGGAATATTCGTCTTTATGTGCTAAAAAATACGGATGCTCCTCAGAAATACACTATGACTTTCAATATCCACCATTAATAAGTGATGCTTTGTTTACTAAAAGCTTTATTGATATAGCAAAGGAGCTAATTGGTAAAGAGAAGGTGCTGACCGCTGAAAAGACCTTTGCTGCCGAGGACTTTGCATTTTTTGCAGAGAAGGTTCCGTCAGTGCATTTTAGACTTGGTATTGCTGATGAACAAAAGGGGCATTATCCTCTGCATTCTCCATACTTTGATGCCTCCGAAGAAGCTTTATTTAATGGAATTTATATATTGGTCAATAGTGCTTACCAAATGTAAAATGCCACTCAAATGACTTATTAAATAAGTCACTTGAGTGGCACTTGACTTTTACTTTAAAACAGCATTCGCTTCTTAATACCTCTATTTAAAGTATTTTTATAATCTACAAAATCATAAACATCATTTTCAAATTTTTCACTAAACTTTTTTAACTGCTTTAAACTTAATTGCTCAATACTTGTGTTATTTCCCTCACAAAGAATAACTACACTGCCCACTATTCCATGTGCGTCTCTAAAAGCAACGCCCTTATTTACAAGATAATCAGCTAATTCAGTAGCATTAAGAAAGCCTTTTTTAACAGCATTATTCATATTGTTCTTATTAACCCTTACAGTACTAAGCATTTCTGTCATAACCTCAATACAGCTTAATACTGTATCTCCTCCGTTAAAAAACTGCTCCTTATCCTCCTGCATATCCTTATTGTAGGCTAAGGGCAGACCTTTCATGGTAGTCAATAAGGAAATTAAAGAACCATATACTCTCCCTGTTTTTCCGCGAATAAGTTCAGCAGCATCCGGGTTCTTTTTTTGAGGCATTATGCTGCTGCCTGTTGCAAATTCATCATCTATTGTAGCAAAATTAAATTCTTTACTGCTCCATAATATAAGTTCTTCACTTAATCTGCTTAAATGCATCATTATAATTGAAAAACATGCTAACAGCTCAATTAAATAATCTCTATCACTTACACCATCCAAGAAATTATCAACAGGCTTTTTAAAACCTAACTCATCTGCAGTAAAACTTCTATCTATATCATAGGTGGTTCCAGAAAGAGCGCAGCAGCCAAGAGGACTTTCATCAAGAATTTCCAAGGCATTAGAAACTCTTTTTATGTCTCTTTTAAACATACTATAATAGGCCATTATATGATGCTTAAAAGTAATTACCTGTGCCCTTTGAAGATGGGTGTAGCCCGGCATAATAAAATTATTATTTTCTCCTAGCTTTTCAATAACACTATTTAGTTTCTCTAGCTTATTAATAACCTCTTCTGCTGCTTTCCTTGCATATATTTTCATATCCACAGCTACTTGATCATTTCTGCTTCTTGCAGTGTGAAGCTTTTTGCCTAAATCACCTATTCTACTTATTAAGTTTATCTCTATAAAGCTGTGTATATCTTCATAGTCTCCCTCAATTATTAGCTTATCCATTTCTATGTCAGACAATATGGCTTCTAATCCCTCTAAAATTGCTTTTCCTTCTTCATTAGATAAAATACCGCATTTTGAGAGCATCTTTACATGTGCCATACTGCCTGTTATGTCCTCTTCATATAATCTTCTATCAAAGCTTAAGGAACTATTAAATTGTTCCATAAGCTGATTTTCTTTTTTTTTAAATCTTCCGCCCCAAAGTTTCATAGACATCAGCCTTTCTCTAATAAATTAAAAATTATTTACTATATATTAATGCCTTAATCTTAGTTGGAAGTCCAAAAAGATTTATAAAGCCTTCAGAATCCTTGTGGTTATATAGACTAGCTCCAAAAGAGGATATAGCTTCATCATATAGGGCATAAGGTGTGTCAATACCAGCAGGCTTAACATTTCCTTTGTAAAGCTTTAATTTTACTGAACCAGTAACCTTTTTCTGAGTAGTATCTACAAAATCATCAATAGCTTCCCTAAGTCCTGAAAACCATAACCCGTTGTATAAAAGCTCTGCATACTTTTGAGCCACAACTTGTTTAAAATGAAGAGTTTGCTTATCAATGTTTACATATTCAAGTTCCTTATGAGCAGCATAAAGTATTGTTCCTGCAGGAGTTTCATAGACACCTCTAGACTTCATGCCAACTAATCTATTTTCTACAATATCAATTATGCCTATGCCATTTTCGCAGCCTATTGTATTTAATACTTCTATTAATTTTACTGGTGGTAGAACTTCTCCATTAACTTTTACAGGTATTCCTTTTTCAAAATATATTTCCACATAAGTTGACTCATCTTTTGCCTTTTCCGGTGGAGTAACCATTACAAGCATATCATCCTTATGTTCGTTTTTTAAATTTTCTAAATCTCCGCCCTCATGACTAATATGCCATAGGTTTCTGTCTCTGGAATATATTTTTTCCTTTGTTACAGGTATTGGCACACCTTTTTCAGCGGCATAATCAATAGCATCTTCTCTAGATTTTATGTTCCAGATTCTCCATGGAGCAATTATGTTTATACTTGGATCAAAGGCTGTAATTCCTAATTCAAAACGTACTTGGTCATTGCCTTTTCCAGTGCATCCATGACAAATATACTTAGCTCCTTCCTTATGTGCTATCTCAACCAATCTTTTTGCCATTAAAGGTCTTGCAAGGGCTGTTCCTAACATATATTTTTCTTCATATAAGGCTCCGGCTTTTATTGCTTTGTATAAATATTCAGTTACAAATTCTTCTTTAAGGTCTTCAACGTATACTTTTGAGGCCCCAGTTTCTATTGCTTTTTGCTTAACTTCCTCCATGTCATCGCCTTGCCCTACATCCATACAAGCAGCTATAACTTCCAAATCATAATTCTCCATAAGCCAAGGTACTATTATTGAGGTATCAAGACCTCCTGAGTAAGCTAAAATAACTTTTTCTTTCATTAGTATCATCTCCTATATTTATTAAATAGAATGCTATAATTTTTCATAAGCTCTTAGTAAATATCACTACGCTAACATTTATAATTATACATTTTATATAATAAATATTCAATGGTAACAAAATTTAAAATTTATTCTCTATTCTTAATGTAAACGATTATACCTTTGTAATATTAAATTATCCTTAACTTTAAGCAAAAAATGAGCCACAAGATACGTCCCCGTGCCTACCGTGCCTAGCGAGAACTGTCCCTGTGGCTCATTTACTTTTAGTAAAAGGCATCATATATCCTATTTGTACAGCCATAATCAACTAAAACATATCTTCCATTATATATACCCCAAGAACTTATATTCAGTAAATCCACATAGAGCAAATCATAAGTATCTGCTAGATATTTTAGATCATATCTATACTCATTTCTTTCTTTAAAGTTTAACAAATCATATATGCGAAAGCCTCTTGGATAAGAAGATTTTTTTAAAGGAACGGCTTTTTTCATTAACAATCTATTATTTTCAAACAGATCTATGGGACATAGATACTTTTTATAATATTCATTTATAATTTTATAAAGTTTATATTCTACCCTACATTGGTAAATGCCCTTCACTGAGGTTGGAACCTTTAAAACATAATCTTTATCAATATCAAAAACTGCCCTGCTTGACCCTCGTCCAATTAATTTATAATTTCTTGAAAGTCTTTCTCTATTCATAAAAATAACATCTTCAAATTCATTATAAATGTTGTCCATATGCTGCTTGACCTCCATATAAATGGATAATAGGAGATGGATTAATTTACTTAAATTCATCTTCCCTATAATATATGAAAGTAACTTTTAAGGGTGACAACTGAAGACGTGGCAAGGGGACGTTTCTTCTGCCACATTTAGGCGTATAAGCTGCACAGCTATTTACACCTAAATTAGAAAATTTACTCTTAAAGTAAAGGTAAAAAAATAGGTACCACTCTATTTTAAAATGAGCGGTACCTTTATTATAGTTATATAGATGCTAATAAATTAGCCATTTCAATAGCTGTAACTGCTGCATCATAACCTTTGTTTCCTGATTTAGTTCCAGCTCTTTCAATTGCCTGTTCAATAGTGTCTGTAGTTAAAACTCCAAATATTACAGGCACTTCAGTTTCTAGAGAAACATTTGCAATACCCTTTGAAACCTCATTGGATACAAAGTCAAAATGTGGTGTAGCACCTTTTATTACAGCTCCAAGACAAATAACTGCATCATATTTTTTAGATTTAGCCATTTTCTTTGCCGCTAGCGGGATTTCAAAAGCTCCTGGAACCCATGCTATTTCTATTTCACTATCTTCTACTCCGTGTCGCTTTAAGCCATCTAAAGCCCCAGATAAGAGCTTTCCGCCTATAAATTCATTAAATCTACCTACAATAATTCCAAATTTTAAGCCTTCTGCTACTAATTTTCCTTCATAGATTTTCATTTTTATTTTCCACCTTTCTTTATTTGTGTACTAACTTATACATTTACTTGCTTGAGTAAGTTTGTACAAGCTTATTGTTTTTCTTGCTTTATTCTGTTTGTACAAGCTTTTTTATTTTAATTTATACAAGCTTCTTAATAATTAAAATGCAGCTAATTCTTAGTTATTTCTTATTGAAATTTAGCAAATGTCCCATCTTCTGCTTCTTTGTTTTTAAATAAAACTCATTTCTTTCATTATGATTCATTTGTATTGGAACTCTATTTACAATTTCTACACCATAACCAGTTAAGCCGGCTATTTTCTTAGGATTATTGGTCATTAAATTAATTTTTTTAACTCCAAGGTCAACAAGTATTTGGGCTCCTATTCCATAATCCCTTAAATCAGCTGGAAAGCCAAGAGCTATATTGGCCTCTACGGTGTCCATTCCTTCATCCTGAAGTGCATAGGCTTTAATCTTATTAATAAGCCCTATGCCTCTTCCTTCCTGTCTCATATAAAGTAAGATTCCTCTTCCTGCTTCATTTATTTTTTTCATAGCTGCAGCAAGCTGTTCTCCGCAATCACATCTTAAGGATCCAAAGGCATCTCCAGTTAAGCATTCAGAGTGAACCCTAATAAGAACAGGCTCGGCCCCCGAAACATCACCTTTTACTAATGCAACATGATGTTCTCCATTTAATATATTTTCATAGCCTATCATTTTAAATTCCCCATATTTCGTAGGTAATTTTGCTTCTGCAGCCCTTCTTATAAAGACTTCTTTATCCTTTCGATAAGCTATTAAGTCAGCAATAGTAATAATCTTTAAATCATGCTCTTTTACATAGTCCATAAGCTGAGGAGTTCTTGCCATAGTGCCGTCTTCATTCATTATTTCACATATAACTCCAGCTGGGTACAAACCAGCAAGTCTTGATAAATCAATAGCTGCTTCAGTATGTCCAGCTCTCTTTAATACCCCACCTTCTTTAGCTTCAAGAGGAAATACGTGACCAGGCTTATTAAAATCCTTTGCAGTAGAGTTAGAATTAATGACCTTTAAAATTGTAGCTGCCCTTTCATAAGCAGATATTCCAGTTGTGCTATCGGCAGCATCAATGGACACTGTAAATGCAGTTTCATGGGAGTCTGTATTGTGATTTACCATTGGCATAATGTCAAGCTCCCTTAATCTTTTTCCTATTGTAGGCATGCATATAAGTCCTCTTCCATATTTCGCCATGTAATTTATAGCCTCTGGAGTGACCTTTTCTGCTGCCATTAATAGATCTCCTTCATTTTCCCTATCTTCATCATCAATAACAACCACCATTTTGCCTGCTTTAATATCAGCAATGGCTTCTTCAATTGTGTTAAATTTAAACATTAGTTTTCCCTCCAATTTTTTCTTACTCACATCATTGTTAGCGGTGTAATCTAGCTTTCTCAGATAATTCTTAATCAGACAACCTGTAAAAGTACTTAGACTAGCAAATTAACCATTTAGTTTACTTTATACAAACCCATTGTCACTAAGAAAATTTAAATCTATGGTTTTTTTTGCTGGCTGCTGCTGATTTACTAGTAAAAACTTTTCAATATATTTTCCTATCATATCGCACTCTAAATTTACTATGTCACCAATTTTCTTCTTTATAAGTGTTGTAGCATCTTTAGTATGCGGAATTATGGAAACCTTAAATACTTTATCATCAATATATGCAACAGTTAAGCTTACTCCATCAATTGCAATGGAGCCCTTCTGCACAATATATTTTAATATTTCTGATGAAGCCTCAATTGTAAGCCAAACTGCGTTGTCTTCCTCATCAAAGGCTTTTATTGTTCCAGTGCCATCAATATGGCCGCTTACCATGTGTCCGCCAAGCCTGTCTCCTGCTCTTAATGCTCTCTCTAGGTTCACATAAGCTCCTGGGGAAATACTGCTTAAATTACTTCTCCTCATGGTTTCTGCCATAACATCAACAGTGAACTTCTCACTACTAAAAGCTGTAACTGTAAGACATACACCATTTGTGCAAATGCTGTCCCCAAGCTTCACATCTTCAAGAACCTTATGGGCCTTAATAGTTATGCTGGCAGATTTCTCAGACTTTATTATGCCTTCAATCTTTCCAATCTCCTCAACTATGCCGGTAAACATTAATTTATCATCTCCTATTTAATATAGCCTTCTATCATTATGTCCTCTCCAAATTTCTGAATATCTATATCCTTAAGCTCTATTGCATCTTTCATAAATTCCTTTCCTATTCCTCCAACAGGGGTTTTTGCTCCTTCCCCTCCAAGGATTTTAGGTGCAATAAAGACATTTACCTTATCTACAATGCCTGCTTCTAATGCAGCAAAGTTTATTCTGCTGCCGCCTTCAAGAAGTACACTATCTATTTTTCTTTCACCAAGGCTCTTCATTAAAAAGCCTAAATCCACCCTATTATTTTTTAGTGGTGTCAAAATAATTTCTGCACCCTTTTCCTCTAAAGCTTTTAACTTTACCTTATCTGCTTTTTCTGTTGCTGCTATTATTGTTTTAGCTTTTGAATTTAAATTCAGTGCCTTGGCTTCAAGTGGTATTCTGGCACTACTGTCTACAATTATTCTTATAGGATCACAGCCTTCTTCATTCATAAGTCTAGTGTTTAACATAGGATCATCTGCAAGCACTGTACCAATTCCCACCATTATTCCTGCTGCTCTATGCCTAAGCTTATGAACATACTGTCTTGAAAGCTCACCAGTAACCCATTTTGAATCACCTGTATAAGCAGCTATCTTTCCATCCAAGGTCATAGCTGTTTTCATAATGCAAAAGGGCAGCTTTGTGGTTATATATTTGAGAAATATTTCATTTAGCTTTCTCCCCTCTTCTTCAAGCACTCCTGTTATAACCTCAATGCCGTTATCTTGCAGGATTTTTATTCCCCTGCCTGCTACAAGGGGATTTGGGTCCTTTAATCCAATTATTACTTTCTTAATTCCCTTTTCCACAATAGTATTTGCACAGGGAGGAGTATTGCCATAGTGAGAACAGGGCTCTAAAGTAACATATAAGGTGGCTCCTTTTACATCCTCTTTAGCATTTTTAAAAGCATTTACTTCCGCATGGCTGCTTCCATATAATGCATGATAGCCTTCTCCAATAATTCGTCCATCCTTAACAATTACAGCTCCCACTAAGGGATTGGGATTTGTGTATCCAATGCCCTTTTTTGCAAGTTCAAGTGCTCTTTTCATATACTTAATATCCATAAAATTCATTCCTTTTTATAAAATCTAATATAGAAATGTTGTTTCCATCTTTATGAAAGCATATTCCTTAATATTATTTCCTAAGCAATTTTAAGCAAAATAAAAACCCTGAGATTTTATTCTCAGGGCATAAAATGCAAACTAAGTTAATTTTATACGTAAAAATATAGCGTAAAAAATTAGACCTATACTATACAATCTTCTTCCATCCAGACTTTACTGTCGGCTTCGGAATCTAACCGAATCTGCCTTACGGCTCGCGGGCTATACCGCCGGTAGGGAATCAAACCCTGCCCTGAAGATTTATTTAATTTTACAATCCCATAATATCAAAGTGTATAAGATTTGACAAGTACTAATTCAATAATTTTTTATGAGAAACTTAAAAAAGCATATCAAAAGATGGTGGCACAAGAAACGTCCCAATGCCACATATCCAAGCTATTGAGCCACGAGAAACGTCCCCGTGCCACATCCCCATGCCACATTACATATATTAAAACTTTATAAACTGTATTACTTTTTATAAATTTACTTCGATATATAGTTATAATTAAATTTTGGAGGTATCTATGATATATAAATTTAAGATGAAAATAATCTCTACATTTTTAATAATATTTATACCAGCAGGCGTAATATCACATGCTTCTGAACCTAAAACCACAAGCGTAACAAAGCCTCTATATACAAGTAATGAAGTTATTATTAAATATAAAGATAAAAGTTTAAGTTCAAGCAATAATAAAATTAAGTACAAAAGCTATTCTTTAGAAGCAAAACAAAGCTTTGATGCCCATAAATTAGAAGTAGTGAAGCTTCCTGAAGGAGTTAAAGTAGAAGATGCTGTTTCAGAAATAAAAAAGAACAACAATGTTGAAAGTGTTCAGCCTAACTATATTTATCATCTCACAGATATCCCTAATGATGAATATTTAAGTAAGGAATGGGGACTAAAAAATTTAGATGCAGCTGCTGCATGGAATATTACTGAGGGCAGCAGTGATGTGAAAATTGGGATTTTAGATTCAGGAATTGATATAAACCATCCTGATTTAAAGGATAATATTTGGACAAACCCTTCTGAAATATCCGGAAATGGTATTGATGATGATAAAAACGGATTTATAGATGATATACATGGTTGGGACTTCCTGCATAATGATTCCAAGGTTTTTAATGCTGCTGAAGATGATTTGCATGGTACTCATATAGCTGGAATCATTGCAGCTGAGGCAAATGGCATAGGAACCGTAGGTGTTGCGCCAAAGGTTAAAATTGTACCCCTAAAAGTCCTGGGAAGTGATGGTGGCGATACTGCTGATATCATTAAAGCCATAGATTATGCAAAAAAATTAGGTGTCAAAATTATTAATTGCAGCTTTGGCGGCTCCTCTTACGATGAAGCCCTTAAAGATGCAATGCAAAGTTCAGGCATTTTATTTATAGCAGCAGCAGGAAACGACGGGATAGATACAGATCTGTCACCTATTTATCCTGCCTGCTACAATATTCCCAATATAATATCCGTTGCAGCTATTGATAGCAGTGGAAATTTAGCCAGCTTTTCAAATTATGGCTTTAATAGTATAGATGTAGCAGCGCCAGGAGTTAATATTTTAAGTACAATTCCTGCTGCCTTAACAAAAAGTAATAGTTATTCTTTAGCCTATGCCTATGAAAGCGGCACCTCTATGGCCACACCCTTTGTAACGGGAATTGCTGCACTGTTAGTAAGCAATGGTATTAGCGATATACATGCCATAAAGCAAAAGATCTTATCAGGAGTTAAACAGAATAGTTCCCTCACTGATAAAATAATTACGGGGGGTATTGCCGATGCCTATGGGGCTTTAGATGCAAAAAGTTTTATTAGACTTTGGGGTGCTGACCGATATGTAACAGCACAGGCTATAGTTCAAAGCAGATGGACTACCTCAGACACAGTGGTTATAGCTACAGGTGAAGATTTTCCAGATGCTTTAAGTGCTGGCACCTTAGCCAAAAAATTTAATGCTCCCCTACTGCTTACTCAAAAGGACAATATTAATTCAGCTTTAAATAGTGAACTTAATTCCTTAAATCCTAAAAAAGCATTTATAATTGGCGGTTATGGAGTAATCTCAAAAAATGTAGAACTCCAATTGAATTCCAGAAATATAGCAACAACTAGGTTAATGGGCAATAATAGATATGAAACCGCTGCTAATATTGCAAACTACTTAAATTCAAATGGTGAAATCATTATAGCAACTGGAGAAAATTTTCCAGATGCCCTATCAATTTCAGCCTATGCTGCAGCAAATGGAATTCCAATACTATTATCTTCTAAAGATGAACTTCCAGCTGGAGTTAAAAGCTATATACAAAGTCATAATATAACAAAAACCTTTATTATAGGTGGTACAGGAGTAATATCTTCCTCAATAGCAGCTGCCCTTCCAAATGCTGAAAGACTATCCGGCAGCGACAGATACAGTACAAATACAGCAGTTTTAAATAGATTCAGCAGTGATTTTAATCTTACTAATGTGTATTTTGCTACAGGTGAAAACTTTCCTGATGCACTAGCGGGCACTGCCTTAGCAGCACAGACCAGCGCTCCAATTGTTTTAATAAATAATACTTTGAATAAGTCCACAATTGACTTCTTAGCATTAAATTTAGATAAAATAAAAAACAAAACTGCCTTTGGTGGAGAAAGTGTAACTCCAACCTCAGTTATTCAGTAAAATTTATTTGAATATGTATCACATCACTTGGGTGGCACTATGCAAAAAAATAGCATATATTAAAGTGATGTAATATTTTAGAGGGAGCTTAACTATGTATAAAAAAAACGAAATACCAGATTATGTAGAAGCTAAGTATCCAGTAATGTGCCCCATGATGGATAATGCCTGGTATAGGATGGAGGATAGAAATATTAAGCCTCCAGTGCAGCCAATTCAGCCAATTCAGCCAATTCCCCAGCCTATGCCTCAAATGCCACCGATGAAGCATTCAATGCCAATGCCGCCAAAGCATCCAGAGCCAATGCCGCCAAAGCATGTTGAGCCCATAAAACCGCTGCCACCGTTAAAACAGGAAATTACTTTGCATCCAAAGGTAGAACCAACTCAATTTCAATTAAATATTGAACCTAAAATGGAGCCACAAAATTTGGGAATAACTATACAGCCTAAAATGGATCCAAATAAAATGGAATTAGATATTGAGCCAAAAATTACACCTAAAATGGAACCAAGTAATATGGAACTTAATATAGCACCAAAAATGGGAGCTGTAGTTATGGAACCAATAAAAATACAGCTAAAAATAGAGCCTGTAGTACAACCGGCAAATTTGAAGCTAATTGTTGAGCCTATTGCTAAACCAATGCCGCTGCCAATGCCTCAGCCAAAACCACAGCCGAGACCGCCAATGATGCCTTGTCATCCATGGCACCCATGTCCTATGCCTCTAATGAGCTCAGATTCCATGCATCATAATACAAGCTCGGACTCCAAGCACCATGGACATCATCATACAAGCTCGGACTGCATGCATCTCGGCCATCATAATATGAGTTCAGACTCCATGCACATGCAGCACCATCATCCTATGATGATGGATCCTATGATGATGCATCCTATGATGATGGACCCTATGATGATGCATCCTATGATGATGGACCCTATGATGATGCATCCTATGATGATGGACCCTATGATGATGCATCCAATGATGATGGACCCTATGATGATGGATCCTATGGGTATGAACATGATGATGGATCAAATGCCAATGCATATGATGGAGCCAATGTCAATACATCAAGCTCCTATGATGCCTCCAATGTGTCCAATGATGATGCAGCAGGTTAAAATGAAGGATATTTTTGAGGATTAAAATATAATTCATTGAAAGTATTGGTTAATTAGCAGAAGACCACTATAATAAATAGAGAAGGAAGAAATAATTTTAATACCATTTCTGCCTTCTCTGGCTGCTGATGGGGCTCTCAATTAAAAATACTAAAGCAAAAGTTAATTCATTATAGAGCTTTAATTTAATTATTCCTCATTACAGTAATAAAGCCATTAAGTATTTCATGGCTTATTTTGAAGCCTTTTGCTTCATAGAATTTTAGCCCATTCTCATTGCCGTTTGATACAAAGATAAAAATATCACTTATTTCTTTAATTGAATGTAACCAATCCATAGACCTTTTAAATAGCACTGAGCCAATACCTTTATTGCGATAAGACTCTTTTATATAAAACTGAGAAAGGCAGCCTACATCATCACTTTTTACAGAATTAAAATCAAAAAAGGCTTCACATTTTAAAGTGGCAAAATCCTCAGAATAGGTTTCTTTTAGAGAAATATTGCTATAGGCATAGCCAACAATTTCATTTCCATCTTTAGCTGCAATAATAAAGTTAGCTTTAGCGCTTTTAACAGACGGCAGCATTCTAGTTTCAAAGCTCATGTTGTCAAAATACTCAGGATTTATATATGCTTTAGCTTTTTGAAAAGCCATTAAATCATTGCATAAATTCTTAATGCAAATAATATTATCCTCTGAAATAACTTCATAATTAATACTCATAATAATCTCCCCTTAAAATCCCAAATTTCATAATAAATCATACTAGCTATAATTATATCACTAAGGTAGTACATCTACACGTAGGCACATAATTTATTGCTGAGGAAACCCACCAGCTGTGGTGTAAGATAAGTAGTGCCTCTTCATATATGCACTTAATATATTTGCTTTGAATATATTAATAATGGTGCAAACAATTTATATAGGAGTTTGTTATGATAACAAAGCAAAAATTTATAAGACAATCCCTTCAATTAAATTTATTTTTCCTCAGAATAATGAAGGAGCATTCAATATTTTTAGAAGCAGCTTTTACCTTAAAAGATAAGAATTTAATAATGCAGGCAGAGAATTTTAAAAATGAATTTACAAGATTATTATCGCATGCAGCAGCCTTATCAAATGGAGTTATTCCTGAAAAAGTATTAAGGTCTAATGAGTTTTTCACTAAATATACTATGCCTGCAGAGAAAGCTACTCAATTTTATACAGGAATTTTCATAGACTCAAGCCTAACTTCTATGGAAAATTCTTTAAAACCAAGTAGAGATAATAAAAACATATCTATGTTGACAGAACAGGTTTATATGTTAAATAACAATTCTATTACGGCAACAAATAAAATTATCAGCTTCAAAAGAAAACTGAAAGATGATGTATTATCCTGCAAGGTATTTACTGCAAATTATCCTTTATTAATAGATCACATTTTAAGAGAAGCAGTATTCTTTGCTGAGCTATTAACAAGATTACAAAACGGCAATGAAATAAACATGAAAAAGGACGTACTAGAACAGGAAACCTTCTGGAACAGAATAATGTCTGAACATTCCTTCTTTTTAAGAGGATTGCTTGATCCTACTGAAGAGGAATTATTTAATATATCTAATAATTTTGGAAAAGAGTTTGAGGCACTAAGAAAAGAAGCCTCAGCTGCAAACAAGTCCTCCTTAGATATAGCTGGTCTTACTAACAATACTATAAAGGAAACCACTAAGCTCAGAGACTTTAAAGCTCAAGCTACAGAAGGGCTTTTAGGCTGCAAGATTAAATCCATAATTCTTCCGCTTTTAGGTGATCACGTTCTTCGAGAGGCAAATCATTATTTAAATCTTTTAGAAGCATTCAGCGGCAAATAAATATTTATAAAGACTATGTGAAATCCTTTATACAATCACATAGTCTTTTGTCTATAAATCATAAGTAATGTATGAGGGATTATTATATTATTCTCATACAAAAATTCAGTATCCCTTATAATTTCTTTCTATACCTGTATCTTTTCACTGCTAGTAAGTGAATATAATTTACCATTTATCTTTAAATTAATTGGATAATTAACTTGAACATCTATTTCAGTTCTAACCCCCCGCATATCTACTGATATATGTGAGCCTTTATATAAAAAGCTAAACTTAAGCTCACTCCAATTACAAGGAAGCTTTGGATTTAAAGAAATATAATCTTCTTTTATTCTAAGCCCTGCAAAACCATAGACTATTGACATCCAAGTTCCGCCCATATTAGCGGTATGAACTCCATCTTTTGTGTTCCCATGAGTATTGTCTAAATCTAATCTTGCTGTCTTAATAAAATACTCATAGCCTTTATTAAGATATCCTAATTTAGATGCCATAATGCTGTATACCGCACAGGATAGTGATGAATCATGAGTTGTAATTTTTTCATAATAGTCATAGGAATTTTTAATTGTTTCAATATCTGCTTCATCTTCTAGAAGAAAATGTGCAAGAACTGTATCTGCTTGCTTTAGCACTTGATATCTGTAGATTGTGAGAGGATGATAATTTAGTAGTAAAGGATACTTTTCCTTAGGAGTATTTTCAAAATCCCAAAGAGCCTTATTTAAGAAGCTATCATCCTGAGCATTTATTTTAAGGTCTTCATCATAGGGCAAATACATATTTTTATAAGCCTTTTCAAAGAGCTCAAGCTCCCCTTTTGAAAGGTTTATTTTGTGGCACAGCTCCTTTAATACTACTGGTTCCTTTTCTAGAAGTTCATTGTATAGCTTTAATGCCCATTTTAAATTGTATTTTGCCATCACATTTGTATAAAAATTGTTATTTACTATTGCAGTGTATTCATCAGGTCCTGTCACCGCATCTATTTTAAATAATCCTTTGTGAAAATGTCCTATTTCTATCCATATTCTTGCTGTTTCAAAAATAACCTCTGCTCCAAATTCTTTTATGAATTCCATATCTCCAGTGGCTAAATAATATTGTACATAGGAATATGCAATATCTGCATTGATATGGTATTGTGCCGTTCCTGCTGGAAAGTAGGAGGAACATTCTTCACCTTTTATAGTCCTCCATGGATAAGCTGCTCCTTTTTTGTGTCCTAGCTCTTTTGCTCTCTTTTTTGCATTATCTAATATGGTATATCGATATTTAAGTATACCTTTAGCAAGCTTTGGATTACAAAGAGTGAAAAATGGCAATATATATATTTCAGTATCCCAAAAGTAATGTCCTTCATAGCCTTCACCGCTTAAGCCCTTGGCTGTTATATTGCTTAAGGAATCCTTTCCCACAGCTTGAAGCAGCTCATATAAATTGTATCTTAAGCCTTCCTGAAGCTTATCATCGTTTTTAATAGTAATATCAGATAAACTCCAGAATTCTTTTAGATAATCCTTCTGCAGCTTAAGATGCTTTTCAAAGGATTCACTGCTGACCTTCTCTGATATTTCTATCCCAGCTTTTTTTGTGTTTTTATAACGTCTTGAATCAGTATAAATATTGTATTTAGTGAAATCAATAATTGTGCTCCCTTTAGCAATACTTAAAACTTGTTTTACAGATTTCTCAGCTTTTTCAATAGAAGTCTTACATGAAACATTACAGCTGTGTTTTGTGGTAACCACTACTTCTTCTTTTGAATTTTTAGTTTCTGATACAAGCTGTAAACATTTCTCATCTGCATAAGCAGAGCTTACAGTTAGTATATTTGAATGATCTGATGCTACGCGCGGATCATTAGAATCTGAAAAGTTTGAAACCTCTCCATTAATCACTGATTCTATAATAATTTCATCATCAAAATTTACTTTTTCTATTATATAGTTAATAGCAAATAATTCTAGATATTTAAATGAAGTTAGTCTGCTTATCTTTAGCTTAAGTTCCTTTCCTTGTGGTGAACACCACCATATTTCTCGTACATAGCAGCCAGCTTCCATATCAAGGTATCTGTTAAAGCTTTTAACTGTACCTTCAAATAGAGAAAACCGTTCTCCATTTATTATGATATTAACTTCCTGTGCGTCTGTAACATTTACAATTTTTTGCATGGTTTCTGGAAAAGCATAGGCCTTTTCACCATAATTTATAGGAACATCCTCATAGAAAGCATTTATATAAGTTCCCCTTATAGTTGGGTAATCCTTAGGATAGCCTTCTTCAAAATTGCCTCTAGCCCCTATATATCCATTTGAAATGTTAAAGATGCTTTCATTTTTTAGAAGCTCTTCTATTTCTAAATTATTATCACTTATAATCCATCCTTTTTCCATAATGTCCGCTCTCTTTCGAATTTTTTCTGCACATAAATTTCAGCTGTATTATTTAACAGCACCTTCCATAACTCCTTTAATAATATATTTTTGTGAGAATAGGTAGAAAATAATTATAGGAATAATTGTAAGAACAAGTCCTGCCATTGCTAAATTCCACTGTATTGTAAACTCTCCAAAGAAATAGAAAGTTGAAAGTGGAATAGTTCTTAAATTTGGACTTCTGAGCACCAAAGACGGCAGTAAATAATCATTCCAAATCCAGATTACATTTAAAATTGCTACTGTTACAGTAATTGGCTTTAAAGTAGGAAATACTATTTTCCAAAACACCTGAAATTTATTGCAGCCATCAATTACTGCTGCTTCTTCTAAGGAACGCGGAACGCCTTTTATGAAGCCATGATATAAAAAAACTGAAAGACTAGTTCCAAATCCAATGTACATAAATATAAGTCCATAAAAAGTATCCATCATTGAAAAATTAATAGCTTTTATTTCCCATTTGCTCATGTACTGCATTAAGGGAATCATAACAGACTGGAAAGGAATGAGCATTGTTATTACAAAAAGGTATAGTATACCGTTTGACAGCTTTGATTTACTCCGTACTAAAGCCCATGCTGTCATAGAGGAAAAAACTATTATCAAGGTAATACTTATTATTGTTATTAGTAAAGAATTGGTTAAAGCTCTTAGAAAATTCATCTTTTGAGTTGCATTTATATAATAGGAAAAATCCAAGGGCTTAGGAAGCCCCATTGTATCAGTAAATATTTGCGCCCTTCCCTTAAAGGAATTTACAAGCATAATATACATAGGAAATAAAGTAAGAACTGCTGCAATAGCTCCTAATATAGTAAATATTATAGAGGAATTTACTTTACCTTTCTTTTTCATTACATTTCTACCTCCCTCTTCTTGGTGGTATAAACTTGGAAAATAGTAACAACCATAATAACTAAGAAAAATATAATAGCTTTTGCTTGAGCCTGTGCATATTTATTGTAGCCAAAGGCTGTTTGAAAAATATTCATAGTTATTAGTTCTGTACTTCCAAAGGGACCCCCATTAGTTAATGATAAATTTGTATCATACTGTTTGAAGGAGTTTGATAGTGTAACGAATAAACTGATTGTGAAAGCTGGAGCTATGAGAGGCATGGTAATATTTTTAAACTTAACCCATGGATTAGCGCCATCTATATCCGCTGCTTCCATAACTTCATCAGGAATGCTCTCAATAGATGCTATATAAATTACCATTACATACCCTGCCATCTGCCATACTCCCACAACCACCAATGCCCAAAAAGCTGCAGTAGGATTATCCAGCCAGTTAAAGAATAGCTTTGAGGAATGTATAAGTTCACCTAATTGTTCAAAGAACTTAGTAAATATAAATTTCCAAATAAAGCCTAGAATTAGTCCTCCAATTAAATTTGGTAAAAAAAACACTCCTCTAAATAAATTTTTACCCTTAATTTTTGAAGTTACTAATAAAGCTAACGCAAGTCCAACTATATTTACAAGTATAACCATTACTAAGGTGTATTTTGTTGTGAGCCAAAAAGATGCTGCAAACTTTTCATCTCCAATTGCTTCAACGTAATTTTTAAATCCTATAAAAGAGGAACCATTAAAAGCAAAGCCATTCCAATTAGTAAAGGAATATATTATTCCCATAAAAAACGGGATAATAACTACATTTACAAATATAAAAAGCGATGGAATAACAAACAAAGCAGTAGTTATTTTGCTCTTAAACTTTTTATTCATTGCTTTTCTCCCCCTCCTTACTTATTAATTATTTGTTAGATTAAAAGCCTCTTATAGAGGCTTTTAATCTATTACCTTATATTATTTTTTTGCTGCATTTATCCATATTTTTTGGATCTCATCTAGTAATTGATCGCTTGTTAGTTTACCTGCATAAAACTTTTCCATTGCACTTGAACAATCTTTATCAACTCCTGCTGGGAAAAGGTTGAAGGTCCATGGAACTGTCTTTCCTTTTTCAGAGAACTTTGAAACTTCTTGTGCAAGAGTGCCAAGCTTACTTGTATCAAACCCATTATATGCTGGAATTAACTTAAACTTATCAGTTACATATGTTTGACCAGCTTTATCTGTAAATAACCAGTCAAGGAATTTAATTGCTCCATCTTGTTGTTCTTTTGTTGCATACTTGTTAACACGGAAGAAATTTGTATTTCCTACAGCTATGGAAACGTTGCCATTTGTTGGCATTCCAATCATTCCATATTCAAAATTAACTTTATAATCATCTATTATTGATTGTGCCCAGTTACCCTGATGAATAATTGCAAATTTTCCTTGTGCAAATCCTGCAACCTGGTCATCATAGCTATCTTTAGCAAGATTAGTATATGGTTTTAATTTAGCTAATTCATCTGCATACTGTTTAACTTCTTTAATATCCTTTAAGTTTGTTTCTCCACTTATAACCTTTGGAATAACTTCCTTATAGTTGCTCATTACAGCAAATGGCCAGTTAAATGGATGCATAAACTGAAAGTAAGTTTCTTTTGCAAAAGCTATTGGAGCCTTTACGCCATTAACCTTTGCTATCTTTTGACTAGCAGCAACTAAATCATCCATGGTCTTAATGCTAGCTGCATCTACTCCTGCCTCTTTAAATATAGTCTTATTATATATTAAACCAAACCCCTCTATAGCCATTGGAAGTCCATATAACTTGCCATCTTTCATTGCATCGTCAGCTTGCCCCTTAGCAATATTCTTAGCTGCTTTAGCTGAATCTAAAGGAATCATATAATTAAAGAACTTTTCGAACTCACTTCCACTTCCGCAAGTATAAATTGTTGGAGCTTTTTCTGGACTTGATGCAAACTGTGATTGTAAAGTCGTTACCAAATTATCCCCTGCTGCTCCTAAAACTTGAACCTCTACATCACTTTGAGATTGATTGAAATCTTTTGCTGCGTTTTCTAGCTGTTGCTGAATTTCCACCTTGTTTTGAATTAATGTAACTACAGTTTTTTCCTTCTTAACTGTAGACGCTGGTTGTGTGTCCCCTGATTTTGGAGAACATCCAACCATGGTTGTTAGTGCAATTGCAACTGCACATACAACGCTAATTGACTTTTTCATCCTAATTCCCCCTTATCCCTATTTATTTTCTCTTTTTAGGCTTTGCCTTCACAGTAGTAATCCTTTTCATTCTCACTTATAGCCGCTCAAGCCTTTAAAGATTATATTGACAGTATACAAGCAAAAAAAGTACAATTAGTATACAATATTCAGAAAAATTATACTTTTTTAATATAATTGTTAGGGGGAACTGCTTTGGAAAATATTTATTTAAAGCTTGAACAAACTATGGCTAAAAATAGATATAGTTCTTATATTCATCCGCCCTATGAACTTGAACGTAAATTAGTGCAAGCTATGCAAAAGATGGATATGGAGAATAGTCTGAGTATCCTAAAGGAAATAAATCTTCTTGAAAGAGCTCAATTATCTAAGCAGCCTCTTAATTCTCTTAAGTATTCTCTTATAGGTTCATGTACACTTTTTACCAGAGCTGTAATTGAGGCAGGCTTAGATACAGAAACTGCCTTTATATTAAGTGATTATTATATTAATCTTATAGATGAAACAACTAATAAAAAGGCAGTGGAAAATTTAGAATATAAAATGCTTAATGATTTTGTGAAAGTTTTAAAAAGGCATAAAGAATATGTTTATAACCCTCTTATTAATCGAGTAATTCAATATATTAAAAAGAACATAGAAGTAAGTTTATCTCTTGAAAAGATTTCTTCTTTCGTAAATGTACATCCAAATTATCTTTCCTTCACTTTTAAAAAAGAAGTTGGAAAGACTTTGACTGAATATATTGATGAACTTAAAATTAAAACAATTAAACAGTATATTAACCATACAAACTTAAGTATAAATGTTATAAGTTATACCTTTAATTTTAATCATGTAACTTATTTTTATCGGTACTTCAAGAAGCATACAGGACTGACACCAACGGAATATAGGAAACTAAGTTCCAGCACAAATTCCTTGATGGAGGATGCAGTGGAATGAAGGAATGGGATGTCTCAAAATATATTAATTAAAAAATTAGCGAAAATATATAAAATATATTTTCGCTAATTTTTTAATTTATAATAATATTTTGTGACAGCCCATTCCTTAAATTATGTTATTTTCATATAAAAATTCAGTATCCCCCATAATTTCTTCGTAGTCACCATCCCTAATAATGGTATGGTCATAGGAAAAAACAATGGCTCTCTTAAATACACCTTTTACATATTCAAAATCGTGGGTGGAGCATAAGATGGTTTTTCCTGCATTATTTATGGCTATCATAAACTCTCTTAAAAACCTTTTAGTTTTTGGGTCAAGTCCATTCATAGGTTCATCAAAGATATATACATCAGGATTTAAAACTACTACTGCAGCAATAGCTACTTTTTTCTTTTCTCCGCCGCTTAAATGATAGGGCTGCCTGTTTCTTAATTCTTCAATTTTTAATAGTTTTAAGGTATCCTCTACTCTTTTTTCCACTTCTTCTTCATTCATTCCCATTTGCCTTGGCCCAAAGGCAATTTCATCATATACATTTGAGCAAAAAAGCTGAGCCTCTGAATTTTGAAATACGAAGCCTATTTTTTTATGAAAGGCTTTAGAAAACTTTTCATCATGTAATTTTTTAGAGTTAATTTCTTCGCCATCAAAAATAAATTTGCCGCTAGTAGGCGATATTAAACCATTAATCAACTTCATTAAGGTGGACTTGCCGCTTCCGTTTACACCTACTAAGGCAACCGCTTCCCCTTCCTGAACTTTAATATTAATATTTTTTAGTGCTGAAACCTTGTTGTCATAGGAATAAGAAACCTTCCTTATATCAATCATTGCATCACAACCTATCTAAGTAAAAATATGCTAGTATAAATGCTGCTATAACTATTATACAAATATAATCAGCCAATTTAAATTTAAACTTCTTGTATACTCTATATTCTCCTGTAAAACCTCTGCATTCCATGGCGCCATACATTTCCTCTGACAATTCTTTAGATTTAATAAACATAGTTCCAACAATTCCGGAAAGTGATGTACTTTTGCTGATGCTTTTCCCTACAGATCTTAATTTAAGTGCATAAGCCAAGTTTAAGGAAAACTCGCCTAAAACAATTATATATTTTATAGTTATATCAAGTACAAAAATAAACATATCCGGTACTTTAAACACCTTTAAGGCTCCTAATAAGTCATTCCACTTAGTTACATAGGATAATATGTTAACAAAGCCAACTGTAGCAAAAACCTTAAGAGTTATCATTAACGCATTATTGCCATAGCCTAGGAATATAGATGGCAGAAGTATAATCAAAGTAATAGCCGCCATTACAAAGCTCACTTTTAAAACATATTTTATTTCATCTATGCTGAGAAAATTAATTAACATAAGTAAAAATATGTCAGCAATTAAAATATAAGTAAAGTTTTTACTTAAAGAAACAAAAATAATCAGTACAAGTGTAGAAATAAGCTTAATTAAATCATTTACTCCAAGCTTGTCAGCTTTAGCATTTGACTGCAGTTTAAATCTTGTAAGTATATTTAATATAGATAAAATACTCTTATTAATAAAGTTAACTGAATCTTTTTCAGGTATATAATTATCTTTTTTAAAAAGCCATTCTGGCATTTATGACTTCCTCTCTTATTTTAGAAATTGCTCTTTTGTTATATTTCTAGCTTTTTTAGAGTTCATTACTTACTATCATAATTTTTAATTCTTAATATCTTTTCTCATGCTTGCTACTATTCTAAATACTATTAAAAGTATTGAAGCTCCTGCAACGGCAGATAAAATATATCCAAGGCTGCCTGAAAGTCCTTTAACAGAATAATTGTGCATTAGCGGGCTGAGACTAAAGCCATTTTCCATACCCTTAGGAATAAAGCCTAAAGCCTTCCCCCCTAATGTTACAGCTGCTATTTCTTCTGCACTCCATTCACCAAAGGCTGTGCCTGTGGCAAGTAGTCCTAATGGTGATAAACATATCAAAGCTATTAGCAGAGCATATATAGGCCTCATTTTTTTACTAGAACCTTCATATATAATTTCAGGTGAAACTTTTTTTATAAAGCTTAAAACCCCAACTGTTATAATTCCTTCTACCACACCTGCAATTAATAAGTGAGGAAGGAGCATAGAGGGTATAGTAATGGATAATGGATATGGGGAGTATAAAGGCATTCCAAAGGCATCCTTAAAAAGCAAAGGCTGCAAACCAAATTCTATTGCAGCAAAAAGGGCCGCAGCATTTATACCAATATATGAGGCTATAAATGCAGAAATGTTTTCTCCCTTTCTTGATTTGAAACTTTTCTTTAAAAATTTATAGATATAAAAGCCTACAAAGGGCATAAGGAAGGCCATATTAAAGGAATTTGCTGCAAATGCCAGTATGCCTCCATCACCAAATAACAGTGCTTGAATTAAAAGGGCAATGGTTATGGAAATACAGGCAGCCTCAGGTCCAAGAAGTATAGCAAGTAAGGTACCTCCTACTGCATGACCAGAAGTTCCCCCTGGTAAAGGAATATTAAACATCATTGTTAAAAAGGAAAGTGCTGCACCTATTCCCATAAGAGGCATTTTCTTTTTTGTCATTTCAGCCTTTACCTTTTTCACGGCTCTTGTCCAAATAGGAACCATAACAGCACCCATAACAGCACAGGTGGATGGACTTAAATAGTTATCTGGAATATGCATTTTATCATCCTTTCAAAAACACTAAGCGCTAAAAATCAATTAATTTTCTATTTAACATGTAATTAATCAAAAAATAAAACCACAAAAATTGATAAACAGTAATCAACCTTCGTGGTTATTAATCCAATCCATTCTTTGAATGTAAAAATGTATACTTTCGTAGCATACAAATATATAATACTATATGACAAACAATTTGTAAATATACTTTATTCACATCACTTTATTTAAGCTTTATGTATTGCGGTTTATTATTCTTTTTGTCTTTATTTCTCACATTTAGTTTTAACTTTATCTTCAATATAATTTAAAAATGAATTTACCCCTTCCCCAGTTTTCGAAGAAACTCTAAACACCTCCGCTGCTGGGTTTATAGCTTTAATATTCTTTTCTACCTTTTCATCATCAAACTCAAAATATTCCATCATATCATATTTATTTAAAACAGTAGCATCAGCTTTAGAAAATAATAAAGGATATTTTATAGCCTTATCATCCCCTTCAGGAATGCTTAAAATGGCTATTTTCAAATCTTCTCCAAGTTCAAATTCAGCCGGGCACACCAGATTACCTATATTTTCAATGAAAATTATATCAATTTCCCCTAAATCAAAATATCCTAATATATTTTTAATTGACAAAGCTTCAATATGGCAGGCTCCCTCCGTATTAAGCTGCACCACAGAAATTCCAAGGGAATCAATTTTTTCAGCATCTATCTGCCCTGCTATATCCCCTTCAACAACTGCAATATTATATTTATCCTTTAACTTTTTAATAAGCTCTATTATAAGGCTTGTTTTACCTGCACCTGGGGAGCCCATAACATTTATTAAACAGACTTTATTTCTTTTAAGGCTTTCCTTAATTTCATTGCTGCAATCTTCATTCCATTCTAAGATCTGTCTTATAACTTTAATGTCCATGTTATCACCACCCTAATAGAATCTATCTTTATATTATAGTATAATAGTGCTAATGTACATAGATATAAAGTTTATTTTGGGCTTATTGAAAATACCAGGAGGAAACACCATGAAGGTTGCAGTATTAGATGCTCAGGGGGCAGGCCTAGGGCAGACAATTATAAAAAAAATTCATAAAGAAATACCCCAGGATGTTTATGTAATAGCCCTTGGCACAAATACCTGTGCTTCCTCAAAAATGGTAAGAGCAGGTGCAAATGTTGGTATAAGCGGAGAGCATGCAATTTGTACCTTTTGCAGAACTAATAAAATTGACAGTATAATCGGTCCTATTGGAATGCTCTGCAGCGGCAGTATCAATGGAGAAATTACTCCTATGATTTCTTCGGTAATCTTTTCTATGGATTGTACTAAGTACATACTTCCCCTACAAAAGCATGGAATTTATATACCAGGAACAAGAAATCTTCAAATAAAAGATTTAATTGAAGAAATTGTGCTAGATATAAAAAAGTCAATGTATTCTTCTATACCCTAAACAATATTTATAAGTAAAAAAGCATTAAAGAAAACAAAAGATTAGATAGTGTTAAGAACTTAAGACTATCTAGACTATAGGATGGAGATGTTTATATGAATTGGATTAAAACTAATATACTTGGAATATTAGTTTCATTTATTCTAGCATTAATTGCCACATGGCTTGGAGGTCTTTTTCCCATTATAGGCGGGCCTGTATTTGGAATAGTTATTGGAATTATTATTAATAATACATTTGGAAAACCGCAGAATACCTTTAAAGGAATAGGTTTTACTTCTAAAAAAATCCTTCAATGGGCCATAATTGTACTTGGAGCTGGATTAAATTTAAATCAAGTATGGAAAACAGGTCTGGATTCCTTATCAGTAATGATTTTCACACTTTCTTCTGCATTTTTAGCTGCCTATGGCTTTGGTAAGCTCCTGGGAGTTGACAGAAATTTAAAGTCCTTAATAGGTGTAGGCACTGCAATATGCGGAGGTTCAGCAATAGCCTCAATTGCACCAATAATAGAAGCTGATGAAAGTGAAGTTGCCTATTCCATCTCTACTATATTTTTGTTTAACATTATTGCTGTACTTATTTTTCCGCCACTTGGACATTTGCTGCACTTTTCAGATAAGGCCTTTGGGCTTTGGGCTGGAACTGCCGTAAATGATACTTCTTCTGTAGTAGCAGCTGGCTATGCCTTTAGTAATGCAGCAGGAGCCTATGCTACAATAGTTAAGCTAACAAGAACTACTATGATAATACCAATATCAATTATATTTGCCGTTATTACAGCAGTGAAAAAGAAAAAGGATTCAAATAAGAATAAAGCTGTTAACTACAGCCTTAAAAAAATATTTCCTTGGTTCGTTTTATGGTTTTTAGTAGCTTCATTATTAAATACGCTTGGACTATTTAGCAGCAATACAGTTTATTATATAAACATTTTAGGAAAATTCATGATTGTAATGGCTCTTTCAGCAGTAGGACTTACTTCAGACTTTAAAAAGATGATTAAAACTGGTGTTAAGCCTATATTCTTAGGACTTATTGTCTGGTTTACTGTTGCTGCTACTAGTATAGCTGTTCAGGTTATTACTAAACAAATTTAAAATAAATTTAGGGTAGAGTTTGATGTTAAAATAGCTCTACCCTTCAAGCATGGATTAGGGCTTTATATAGGCATATCCTTCCTTCTGTTTAATTACTAATTCTAATACCCCAGCTGGCACTATATCTACAAAATCAAATAAATTTTCTTTCTTTATACCATAGGAATTTAATGCATTATTACAGGCAACGAATTTAACCCCTTTGCTGATTAATTCTTTCATAACAGCAATTTCTGCATTTTGCTCTTCATTTATATAAAACTTTACTGCTTCTGAGTTAGCAAGAACTTCAATTTTACACTTTTCAATATCTACTGCATGTAACAAATTATTTACATCCTTTAGTAGCACCTTCCACTTGCTTAATTCATCTATATGGAAAATAGTATTCATTTCTCCCATGTCAATACCCTCTTTTTTTATATATTTATAATTCTCTAATTATTACATAAGCAGCCTGTACTATGCAAGTATTTTTTACTATATTATACCACTAAAAAATACCCCTTAAAAATTAATCATAAATACGTATATAAATTGGGTATAGACTACAGCTGAGGTTTCGAAAGAGGTTAATTTATGCTAAAAAGAAGTAACAACAGAAAAAATAAAGTAATAAAAGTTTTACAATTTCAAAATATGAAAATAGGTCATTATAAGCTTACAAAAACTGAAGAAAGTACAAAGGTAATAGAAGAACAAACACTTGAAAAGTATGTAAAAGATAGAAACTTTTTAGAATCAAAAGACATCTATAACCTTACCCTAAGTATATGTGAAACAATAACTAATTTAAATAGTTTAAAATATTCCATTATGTGCAGCCAGCTAGACCCTGCCAATATAATAGTAGCTAAAAAGAATAAAATTTTTATAAAGGATTTTGGATTTTCAAATGGGCTCTTAGTTAATGATAATACTGTTTTCTATTTGCCTAATTCAGTTTCTACATATGTAAAGGAGCAAAGCTTTCAGCAAGATAGCAGTGAAAAAGTTATATATACTATTGGTATGCTTATGTATTTTATGGCTACAGGTAAGCAACTAATTACAAGGTTAGATCCTCTTCTAGAGGATAGCTATGGCAGTAATGTAGACAGTAATTTAAAGAGGATAATACAGAAGTGCTTTCATATTGATATTAAAAAAAGATATTTTTCAGTTGAAGAGCTAAAGAAAGAAATTATTATTGAGCTTCTTAAAAAAAGCAAATATAGAAAAGTAGAAGGTTTAGAGAACCACAATGCTGCACCAGGATTGCTTCCAGAATATCACAAATTAAAAAGAATGGATAAGCACAAGCTTAACAGAAAATTTAACTCAGCATTTTCTAAGATTAGTTCTGCTATATCAACTATTTTTTTTGTTTAATAAATAGAGTGAATATAGATTTGTTTATTACAAACCTATATTCAGTTAGAATTCCAGAAAGCATTGAATGAAGGCTTCAAGCAAATTTATTTTGCTTAAAGCCCCAGATTTCCTATAAGGGACTCTGGAGCTTCTTTATTATGGTGTGTACAGTAAAGCTTAAATTACCCTGCTTTAGATTTAATCTTCCCTCTCAAAGTGTCCTTTTGATTTTCCATTACCATTTCCGAAGCCCTTGCCTTTAGTAACCTTTACCTTACAAGTAGCAGAATACTTTCCGTCTTTTGTACTAACTGTTATTACAGCAGTCCCCTTCTTCTTGCCAAAGACTCTTCCGTCTTCGGTTATGCTGGCAATTGAATTATTACTTGATTTCCATACTAAGGTTGTATTTTTCATATTTCCAGGAGTAATTATAGGAGTAAGTTTTTCATATTTACCTTCCTTTATACGTATGGATGTCTTATTTAGTCTTAATCCATAAATTACTGCTTCTGAGTTTTCATTGTCTTTTACGATTACAAAGCATCTGTCCTTAAGATTACCATCTATAGTTTTTACTGTAATTACTGCTACTCCTTTAGTAAGCGCTTTAATGCTGCCATTATTATCAACTGATACAACAGAAGGATTATCTGATGACCAGGTAATTGACTTATTGGTAGCATTAGCAGGTGAAATAGTTGCAGTTAAGTTTTCCTTTTCGCCTTTACTAAGTTCAATTACATCGGTACTTAATTCTATATTTTTAACAGGTATATAATTATCGTTATTATTAGTTACAGTGACATTGCAATAAGCTTTATAGCCACCATTAACAGTTGTAGCAGTTATCAAAGTTGTACCTGGATATTTTGCGGTTACTAAACCACTTTGGTAATCCACAGTAGCTATACTAGTATTGCTTGAACTCCATGTAACCTGCTTATTGGTTGCATTTGATGGAGTAATTTGAGCTCCTAGAATAATCACATTTTCTGTTTTAAGTGATATACTTGTCTTATCTAAGGATAATCCAGTAACATTTATAAAAGCATTTACATCATATACTGTAACATTGCATACTGCAGAATAATTACCATCAGCTGTGGTTGCAGTAATTGCTGCTTTACCTGCTGCTTTTCCAATTACTATACCATTTGAATCTACTATGGCAATATTGGTGTTACTAGATTTCCAGCTCACTGATTTATTAGCTGCATTTTCTGGAGTTACTGAAGGTGTCAAGATTATTGCATTACCCACGCCAATTAACCCATCAGTAACATCCAAGGCTATCCCAGTAACAGGGATGCTGCCTACATAAACTGTACAATTTGCAGTGAAGCCTCCATCAACTGTCTTAACAGTTATATTAGCTACACCCTCAGCTCTAGCTGTTAATACTCCATTTTGATTAACTTCCACAATATTTTGATTGTTGGATGTCCATACTAAAGACTTATTATATGCTGTAGCAGGAGCCACAGTAGCATATAGCACTTCTGATTGGTTAACATTCATTGTTACAAATGTTTTATTAAGAGTTACACCTGTTACGTTTATTCCGTTTTGTGGAACCTGATTAGAGGTTATGCTTCCAGGGGTTGGATTTTGGCTTTGGCCTAGTCTGACCATATCAAAACCTGTTTCGGGGTACCTATAAGTTACACTTTTCTTAACCTGAAAATCTGCAGTGCTATACTGTGCTCTTGTAACCACAGTTCCATCATCTTTAGCCAGGAGTATACCACCAGATGAACTGTTGCTCAATATTTCACTAACAAATGGAAGTGTAAGATATTTATCTTGAGTGAGAGCTGTACCATAGAAAGTGTTAAAATTTTCAAGAGTTGTGCTTCCATTAAAGCAAACCACTAATACCCCTTTTGGTGATATAATTTTTGGTGTGGTAATGTCAATATTCTGTAGGGGCAGCTTATACTCCTTTAAGTCTATATTTTTATCGCTGTTATTGTATAATTCGAAATATTCATACGAATCATTAGTAGTTTGCGACAGGGGCATTATTTCAGTAATTAAAAGCTCCTGCGAATTAGAAGCTGCATATGCGTTTTTAATCGATGTTTGAGCTAAGCTAGCAATTGTAAAAATAACTGCCATAGTAATACTGAGTATCACGGATTTGTACCTTGTCTTCATTACATATTCCTCCCATAATATTTTTTTAACTTGGAATACTATATTTTTTTATGATTTACCCACCCCCAATATATTGTTAAATTAGATTCCATATATAAGAATATATGTTATATATATCCATATTTATATACGTTTATATTTTATCTTTTGAGGGGTGTATTAAAAAAATAAATATTTACTCTGACTTTTCTGTTCCATGTTCTTAAGCACATAATCGTAAGAATTGGCTTTTCAATGAAAGGCCGAGGAATTGGAATAGAAAGTGAATATAAGCCATGAATTAAAATTCAAGATGTGCCCTATTTAGGTAGAAGCACAAGACTGAAAGGAATAAAAACAGGGAGACAGCACGAATTTCTATCTGTTATGAAAAGGAATTATTTTCTTTTCTAATGGTTTTTTAGAAATGTAAGACAAGCAAATATTATGATCATAGCTGGAATAATAAAATTCTTGCCGTCAAAAATAATTAGTAAAAATTATTAATTCACGATTTAAAATATGCATTTCACGACATTCAACTTACATTTAAGGATTTATTTGGTATAATTAACATTAGTTCATTTTCTCCCGTAGGTGAAATTGATTTCGTAGCACCAGGTATAGACATTCTATCTATGTATACTAATTCTTTATATAGAAGTTTAAGCGGAACATCGATGGCCACTCCACATGTAACTGGCATTGTTGCTTTATTAATGTCACTTCCTAAGAAGGTGGATATTGATGGAAATGGAAAATGCAGTCCTAACGAAAGTTAAAAAAAGATTAGAGAATACCTCAATCGATTTGGGAACATTTGGACTGGATAATATATATGGTGCTGGATTAGTTAATGCATATAACGCTATTAATTAAATAAGTTTTTAGAGAGGTTTAAATTAATGAAACGTATAATTCCTATATTATTTCTAATGTGTATTTTAGTGGGATGTAGAAGTTCAGTTCAATTTTATGTACTTGATTCAGATTTGCCATATCAAGATAAAAATATTCAGGCATGGGCAGATAAAAACAATGCTAATGGTATTTATCTTGGAAAAACTGTTGAATCTGGGGGAGTAAGTGTATTATATTTATATCTAAATAATTTGAGTCCTGTCAATAACGAATATAAAAAATATTCTCCAGTTTCAATAGGATCTACAAGTGATAAGAGTACTATTGAGATAAGTACAACAGTAAATGAATCAAAAGAAAAGTACGGAAAGATATTTAAAATTATTATCGAAGACTCCAAAGTTGATAATGTTATCCTTAATGGAGAAAAAATAATGTATTCATCTATTAAAACAATCGAATAGGTATAAAATAAATAATTAGTTCGTTATATTTTACATTTCCGACACAACTTAAGAAAATTACTTATTACATTTTATTATTTCATTGTTATTTATCAAAATCACGAGCGTTGAGAATATTTATTTTAATATTCTCTGGTAATAATTCACTATCTACTGCTACTAAGTTAAATGTTTTATAATACACTGTATCTGTGGCTTTCTTTATAGTACCAGCTGAGTCAGTGATTATGTTTAGTTCGTTGCCTTTTAATGTTACTTTGATGACATTATCTAATATCGTATAGTTTTGTTTAGCAGGCATTACATTTATTAATATGAATTTTTTAGTGAAGAAGTCTAAATCAGGCATATTTATGTTTTGAAGATATTTATTTTTAAAGTTGTTCCACTCTTGTTCATCATTAAAAACTGTTGCTGTATTAGGTATGTCCTTTCTGATGATTTTCTCATTCTTACTGTAATCTAAAACACCTGAGCATACAGGAGTAAATCTTATATCTTTTGTTACATTTTTTTCATTATTTTTTTGTGTAGTGGAAGAAACATCTGAATTACTGTTCTTTAAACTGCTTGTATAGTTTACAGGCTTGCTTGAACATCCAAAAATTAAAAGAACCATAGTGAGTAAAAAATAAAGTATTGCTTTTTTCATGTTTTACCTCCTAAAAATAATTTTGTTAATACGCAAATTTTACTATTATTCAACAATAAATTAAATTTGCGAATTAAATGTTATTGTTTTTTCCTGAGTTATATTAATTCTTTCATTCTTTGCTGTGTTTTGCAACTATAAAATACATAATATAGCTTCCTAAATGTGCATAGGGCACTTGCCATATTTATTAATCTATTTTTTCCTTAACGCTTCAGCTAGTCTATTGCTATCTCCAGGAAAGGAGATGATACTAGCATGATGTACAATTCTATCAACTAGAGCTGCCGTAAGCCCAATGTCATCAAGTTAATATGTAAATAACTTGAAAGAGATAAATGTAAAAAAATCAAAATTATATCCAAAACCAGCAAAAAACACTTGACTTTTTAAAAGTCGCCTAATAATCATTTTGAACACATTTTATGGTGTATCAACGGGTTAAGGGTGATATAATGAAATTTCAAAATAGATTTATTTACATACTTTCTACTACTAATGCTTTAGATTGGAGACTACTTATTTAAATGTAATAATAGAAAAAATGTAACGGATTTTTCGAGGGATGGAAAAATGGGATTTAAAGAAGGGAAGAATTTGGGTATATAGAAAATCAAAATAATAAAGTAGCGAGAGCTAGAGCAGGATGCATATTTGATGTCCTAAATAAAATAATTATTAAAAGTAAAATAGATATCTATAAAGCATCAGAA
>Ga0255336_100528_pt1 | contig 55485 bp, 52 predicted proteins | sample MeOH1_35cm_T3_17_FD_189102 | JGI IMG/M metagenome (GOLD analysis project Ga0255336, IMG submission 189102) | Sandy soil microbial communities from University of British Columbia, Vancouver, Canada - MeOH1_35cm_T3_179 | ecosystem: Engineered > Artificial ecosystem > Sand microcosm > Unclassified ... | reverse complement strand
AAAGTTATCCACAGGGGACGGGCATGGCGATTGAGAAGCTTTGGGCGGAACTGGAAATTTGAGCGGAACGCGGCTCTTCGCTGACGCTTAGAGTGACCCGAGACTCGGAAGCAAGGGCAAGGGCGCGCGGGTAAGGGGAATGAGTACTGGTCCCCACATTTGCCAACAACAGGCAAATATGGGCCACCTGGCCTTCAAAGGCAACAGCAAAGGCAACAGCAAAGGCAAAGGCAAAGGCAACAGGAACACCTATCAGTGGCTATGTTGGTTTAGGCGCTCGGCGACGATCTGTTCGGCGCGGGCGATGACCTCTTCTATGGTCAGGGCGCTGGAATCGACGATGATTGCGTCGGCGGCGGGTTTGAGCGGGGCGGCGGCGCGGGTGGAGTCGCGGCGGTCGCGCTCGCGGAGATCCTGCTTGAGCTTTTCGGCGCGGGCGGGGTCGTCCTGGGCGTTGGCCTGGGTGACACGGCGGCCTTCCCGGATGCTGGGGTCGGCTTCGAGGTAGATTTTGACGTCGGCGTGAGGGAAGACGACGGTTCCGATGTCGCGGCCTTCCATGATGACTCCGCCGTTGGCTCCCATTTCACGCTGACGGCTGACCATCCACTCGCGCACGGGAGGGTGGGTGGAGATGCGGGAGGCGGCGTCGGTTACGTCACGTTCGCGGATGCGGGTGGAGACGTCGCGCTGGTCGAGCAGAACGCGGTTCCCTTCCGGGGTGGGCTGCAACTCGATGGTGGATTGATTGGCAAGGGCGAGTAGCGCCGCGCCGTCTCCTACCGGAACTCCGGCCTCGATCGACTTGAGGGCGAGGGCGCGGTACATGGCACCGGATTCGAGGTTGACGTAGCCGAGGGTCCTGGCCAGCCGGGAGGCAATGGTGCTTTTGCCCGCTCCGGCTGGGCCATCGATGGCGATCACGAGTTTGGGAGCGTCTTCGTTCATTTCGCTATTCTTTTTTGGAATCCGGTGGATTGGATGCTTCTGCCGACTTTTCAGGTAGAGGCGATGCATTGGGGGGCGCTTTGAGCGGGCGCGGGGCGTTGCCGCTCCGTGGACGGCGGGCGATAGGCTGACCGGGACGCACAAGTTTCCGCGGCGCGGCCATGGTCGGCTTGGGCGGCGGAATGTGGAGCATGGATTTGGTGCCGACGTGGGTGAACTGGAACTCCCGAGCGGCCAATAAGGCGTTGATGGCTTCGCGCACGCGGCCGCGACCGATGAAAGTGCTGAAGAACTCTTCGACTTCAAGTTGCTCGGCGGCGACGACGCATTCAATATATTTGGAGACCAGCGCCGTGAGTGCCTCGGCGATGGACATGTTCATGCCTTCGCGGACTTCGTCGGGACACCAGCGCAGGAGGACGTCCCAATAGGCTCCCTGCTCGGCACGATAATCGACGCGGGTGATGCGGAGCTTCATGGAGAGTTCGGCAAGGGCGCGGTCGATGGCGGCTTCGGAGAGCTCGCCCCCGAGGATTTCGCGCATGCGGTTCTTGGTGATCGGGCCTTCCTTCTGGATGACCTGAAAGACGTGGGCCGCGAGCGGAGAGTACTCCGAGCGATTGCCGGTCTTGATGGGGGCTCGAGGATTGCGGTCGCCCACGAGGCCGTAGAAGTATGGGAAAACCGAGGCGGAGACCAGAAAATCCGTGTCCCCGAACAAAGGGGCTTCAAAGGCAAACTTCTGGCGCAAGGTGCGCACCATGACTTCGGTGGCGTCCTTGGCGCGGGGATCGGCAAAGGCGTGCTGCCATGTGGGGAGGTTCTCGTTGGTGCCGGCCCAGGCTCCGATGAACGTGGGAACCAGTACGACGGGACGCAACGGGTACATAAGGCAAAAGCCGACGCTTTCGACAAATTCGCGCGCGTCATCTTGCGTCCGGATTGGCTGGCCGTTGGTGCGCCACTTGGCGTCGCGTAATTCGCGCAATTCCTGCTCTATCATTCCTACCTACTAATGGGGTACGACTGCATTCACCGATGATTGGCGGGCAGATCGTTTCTAGATTCGCTTAAAGGCTTTCTGAATGTCCTTTACAGAATACCGCAGCACGACGGGTCTGCCGTGAGGACAACTCATTGGATACTGTGTTTTTGCCAACTCGGCGAGCAACCACTCCATTTTAGCTGTGTCGAGCGGCATATTCACCTTGATGGCGGCGTGACAGGCAATGGAGGCGGCGATGCGGGTGCGAATCTTCTCCAGATTCAGCACCTGTTCTTCATGCTCAAGCTGCTCGAGCAACTCCTGCAACATGTCGGAGACATAGTCGGCGGTGATTCCGGCGGGAGCCGACTGGATGGCGATGGTACGGATGCCGAAGGGCTCGGCCTCAAAGCCGTTGCGCCGAAGTTCCTCGGCAATGTCGCTGAAGATGGCCTGCTGCGCCGGTTTCAACTCCACAATGATCGGCATGAGGAGGCGCTGCGCTTCGACTTGGCGGCTGGCGCGCTCGGCGAGAATCTTTTCGAAGAGAACGCGCTCGTGGGCGACGTGCTGGTCGATGATCCAGAGCCCCTGCGGATTGGTGGCAAGGATGAAGGAATCGCGGATCTGGCCGAGGGGCTTGAGGGTGCCGAGCATGGAGAGATCCATGGCTTCGTCGATGCCGTCGAGAGGCAGAGCACAGGACGATGCGGGTTCGGGGACTGCTTCCTGCGGCTCCCCGGTTGCCGATGGCGCACCGAAGCCTTGGGGCGCGACCTTGGCGGCGCCGATGGCTCCGTTGCCCTGAACGGCGATGGAACCGGTGAAAGGCAACGCCTCGTTGCGCGCGGGGACCGACTGGTAGATCAGCGAAAAGGCCGCACCGTCATCGCCGGACTGCGAGCCGTCTGTTGGCAGGGCAGCTTCGCCGGTGTTTCCTGGGAGGGCGGGCGTGAGTGCGACCCGCGCCGAAGGACCGGCGTGAATTTCTCCGGTGAAGGCCGGAGCCGGGCGAGCGGCCATCAGCGAGGAGCGTACCCCGTCGCGAACGAAATCGTGGATGAAGCTTTGCTGGCGGAAACGGACCTCGGTCTTCGAGGGATGTACGTTGACATCGACTTCGCCGCAGGGCATTTCCAAAAAGAGCAGCACGACCGGGTAGACGGTGGGAGGGATGATGTTGCGGTAGGCCTCCAGAATGCCGTGCATGACTACCTTGTCGCGAATGAGCCGTCCGTTGACGAAGATGAAGATGGAGTTGCGGTTCAGCTTCTGGATCTCAGGCTTGCTGGTGAAGCCGTGAATGCGGACGTCGCCGGGAGTTGCCGGTTCGTAATCGGGCTCGCGGAGCCAGGGCGGAGGCTCCGGTAATCCGACGCGCTCAAGGGGAATCTGCGCGGCCAGGGGGATGAGTTCGTCGAGGGTATCTTTGCCGAAGACCTGGTAGATGCGCTCGGAATGAGTTGATACGGGCGGCGCGACCAGAATTGCGTTGGTGGTCGAGTGTAGCTCCCAATGCATCTCCGGATGGGCGAGAGCGTAATGGGTGACCAGCGAGGCGATGTGCGATAGCTCGGTGGACTCGGCCTTGAGAAATTTCCGGCGAGCGGGAGTGTTGAAGAAAAGATCGCGGATGCTAATGGATGTTCCGGCGGGGAGGCCAGCCTCTTCGACGGTGAGGATGCGGCCACCGGCTATTTCGACGACGGTGCCGCTGGCCTCGGCGCCGTCACGGGTCTCAAGGCGCAGGCGACTTACGGAGGCGATGGAGGGCAGTGCCTCTCCACGGAAACCGAGGGTCGCGATGGAGAGCAGGTCCTGGTCGTTTTTCAGTTTGCTGGTGGCATGGCGCTCGAAGGCGAGCAAGGCATCGTCGCGCACCATGCCGCAACCATTGTCGGTGACGTGGATGAGCTTGCGGCCACCGGCTTCGACATCGACGCGGACGCGTGTTGCTCCGGCGTCGAGGGAGTTTTCAATCAATTCCTTGACGACCGAAGCCGGACGTTCCACTACTTCGCCGGCGGCGATTTTGTTTGCGACATGTTCGGAGAGAACGTGAATGCGGCCCATACGGAAAGCTGCGCCTCATGGTGCGGAAAACGAAAGTAACCACCGCGGCAGAAGCACTGAAATAAGGCTATCACGAGCTGCGATGGCGAATTCAGCGGCGTTGCTCGTGTGTTGTGCTTTGAGACCTCAAAAGGATTCTGACGACGCAACCGGAGAAATAGCTTCAGGCAATGCTTTCTGTCGTGACTCCGACCAGAAAAGATGTTGTAATCAGCCCGTTCATCGAACCAAATCCCTGATTCAACACAAGGTACGACCATTGTGTTGGTAATCCCTGTTTGGAAGGTTTCTTTGTCTAGAGTCCGCCGTTTCGTGTCCCTTTCCTTCTGCATTATTTTGTTTTCTGGTCTAGCAATCGCGCAAAGTTCGATGTCGGGAGCCGTTTCCGGTTCAACTTGGGATGCACACCGCGCCGTCGTCTCCGGCGTGCGGGTCATTCTGAAAAATGTGGACACAGGTGAAGGGTGGGAGAGGCGAACGGACACGAACGGGGTGTTCCGGATCGGGGAACTCCGGCCGGGTGACTACTCTCTGCGAGCCGAAAGCAACGGGTTCGCGGATTTCCAGATGCTGCACGTGATGGTGGAGGTGGGGCGCGTCACCGAAGTGGAGATTTCGTTGGCCGTTGCTGGCAAACAGGAGGTCGTAGAGGTGCGCGACGAGGCTCCGGCTGTGAATACGGCGCAGCCGGATTTCGCCTCGAACGTGAACCTTGCCGCTATCGATAATCTGCCAATCAACGGACGCCGCTGGTCCAACTTTGCGCTGCTGACGCCGGGGGCCACACTCGATGGAAACTTTGGGCTGATCAGTTTTCGGGGCATCAGCGGACTGCTGAATAACAGTACCGTGGATGGCGGCGACAACAATCAGGCCTTCTTCAGCGAAGAGCGCGGACGCACGCGCATCAGCTATGTGATCAGCCAGGCGTCGGTGCGCGAGTTCCAGGTGAACACGTCGAACTTCTCCGCCGAATATGGGCGGGCCGCCGGAGCGGTGGTGAACTCCGTGACTCGCAGCGGCGGGAATAACCTGCACGGGCAAGCTTTTTACTACATCCGAGACAACGAACTCGGCGCGACGAATGCCTTTACGGTGGTTCCGCTGCGCGAGGAAAATGGAAGCTGGGCGACCCGGAAGATCAAGCCTCTGGATCGCCGCCAACAGTTTGGGGCCTCGGTAGGCGGGCCAATCGTAAGGGACAAATTGTTCTTCTTCGTCACGGCTGATGCACAACGGCGTGACTATCCCGGAATTGCCGCAGCCGCACATCCCGACAGTCTGTTCGCCTCTCCGTGCGTGACCAAAACGCATTACGGGAAACTGAGCGCCACCAATCAGGCGCGAGTGCGTGTCTGCAGAAGCGACGAATTGAACACTCTGCTGAAGAAAGTGATGCCTGGGGGCAGCACGGATACCGAAGCCATTGCGGCCTTCCAGGCGGGAACCGATTACCTGGCGAGCCTGCTGGGAACGGTGCCCCGGACGGCCGATCACCAGATTGGCTTCACCAAACTGGATTATCACCTCACATCGCATCATTCACTCGCCCTTAGTTTCAATCGTATGCGGTGGAATTCGCCGGCGGGCGTGCAGAGCGCGCCGGTTGTGCGGCGCGGAGTCGCCAGCTTTGGATTCGACGGCGTGAAGGTGGACATGCTGACCGCGCGGCTTACCTCGATCCTGGGAAGCCACACTACCAGCCAGTTGCGCTACTCGTGGGGACGCGATTTCGAATTCCAGAACCCGCAGCGGCCCGCACCCGGTGAACCGGTTGGGCCGAGCGGATTCGCTCCTTCGGTCGCGGTGCTCTCCTACTCCACGGGGTTTACCTTTGGAACTCCCACCACGATGCCGCGACGCGCGCTGCCTGATGAATATCGTCATCAACTTGCGGAATCAATGACGTGGATGCACGGCAGGCACGTGCTGAAATTCGGCTTCGATGCGAGCGGCGTGCAGGATGAGATGAACAACCTTCGCGCCGCAAATGGCAGCTACAACTACACGTATCGAAACTACTTCATGGCCGATCTGTACCAGTGGCAGCACCCCAACTCTGTTACGAAGGAAAAACCATTCCGTGGTTATTCCAGCTACACTCAGGGCTTTGGAACTCCCGCGTTCACCTTCCATACTTTCGACGGCGCAGCCTTTCTGCAGGACGACTGGCGCGTGCTGCGGCGACTGACATTGAGTTTTGGGATGCGCTACGAGTATGAGGGACTGCCCGATGCGCAGGCTCCCAACCCGGCGCTGGCAGCTACACGATCTTTCCCGTCGGACGGGAATAACTTTGGCCCTCGCGTGGGATTTGCATGGGACGTGATGGGCGACGGCAAGAGTGCATTGCGCGGCGGGTATGGCATTTACTACGGGCGCATCAGCAATTCGACGATTTCGTCGGCAATCACAAACACCGGCACGCAGGCGGCACAGCGCAACTACAGTTTCTGCTACGACAAGACAAGTTATTGCTCACTGGTTGGACCGGTATTTCCGGACGTCTTCACGGCTGATCCTTACACCGCAACGCAGGGCGGAGACGTTGCGGTGTTCTCGCGCAAGATGCAGAATCCGCAAATTAATCAGGCCGACCTGATACTGGAAAGGCAGATCGCCCGCAATACGTTGATCTCAGCGTCGTACCTGCTGAGCCTGGGGCGCGAGCTGCCAAATTTCATCGATACGAATCTGGATGCGAACAGCCGCAAGAACGTGACTTACACCTTTGCTCCAGACTACTTCAACGGCATCGCCGGACCGTACAACGGACACACACTGACCGTCCCGGTATTTACCGCTCGGGTGAACCAGAATTTCGAGACGGTCACCGAGGTTCGCTCCAACGTGAACTCTTCCTACAATGCGCTGGTGCTGCAGTTGAATCGGACGATGAACGCCGGACTCAGCTTCAGGCTGAACTATACGTGGTCGTACGCGTTGGACTACAACCAGAACTCGACGGCCTTCACGGCCTACAACAATACGCTGAGCCCGATTCCATTCACGTATCTGTACGATGGCACCCCTCACTATGTCGCCCGTCCCGATTACGGCACATCGAATTACGACGTGCGCCATCGGATGACGGCGAGCCTGCACTGGTCGCCACGAGTGTTTCGCGGGGACAGCGACCCTCTAGCGCCAAGTGGCTTCAGAAAAGCGCATGGCATATTGCACGCCGCGCTGAACCATTGGATGGTTGCACCCGTCGTTCACATTGCTACGGGGAGGCCGTTCAGCGACAACGTGGATGGCGAAGCTCCGATCACCACCTGCGAAGGATGTCTTGGATTTATGGGGACGGGCGGACAGACGCGATTGCCGTTCCTGGGACGCAACACTTTCCGCTATGGAAATCTTTACAACGTCGATCTGCGGCTCTCAAGGCGAATCTACTTTGGAGAGCGGCAGAATGTTGAAATTCTCGCGGAGGCGTTCAATCTGCTCAATCACCGGATTGTCACCGACCGTAGCGATAGTTTTTACAGTGTCTATAACGACACGCTGGAGTACTACTCCGGCTTTGGCACTCCGACGGCGGCGGCGAACACGGTGTACCGCGAACGTGAAATCCAGTTAGGAATGCGTTATCACTTTTAGGACGGCCAATCAGTATGCGAGGCATCCCACGGGGCGGCGAATATCGCTGCACCGTTGTTTTATTGCGAAAGGGCTCCGCAACGAGCGCAGGGGTGGCTCGAATATCACGGAGAGAGGTGACCACAGTCACTGCAAGGCTATGAAAATAGGCAGGTAATGCTCAACTGCATTTGTGTTGTGCTTCAACTAGAACAGTTCGACCGGGCGGAGGTCTCCATGAACGGAAGAAGGCTCGTTCCCCTTGTGTTTATTCTGTTATTTTTCTGCTGTCAAACCCTATCCCAAACGGGCACCAAGAAGGCACGTCCACTTCCCTACGAGTACGGCCGGGTTGTAATCAACAACTTCTCCAACAAAGCCGATCTTGCCCCCGTGGTCTTTGAACATTGGTTGCATCGCTCGAAGTACACGTGCAGAGTGTGCCACGTGGACATTGGCTTCGCGATGAAGACAGGAGCTACCGGCATCAATGCGGCGGACAATGCGCGCGGGTACTACTGCGGCACATGTCATAACGGGAAGATGGTCTCGGACGGAAAACCGATCTTTGAGGCCTGCTCCAGGAAAGCGACGTTCGACGATCGCAAGAGATGCGAACGGTGCCACTCCTACGGGAAAAAGGTAGCGGGAGAATATGACTTCTTCCGGTTCAGCGCGCCGCTTCCAAAGGAGCGCTTCGGAAATGGGCTGGACTGGGAAAAGTCCGAGGAACTTGGACTCATCCATCCGGTCGCGTTCCTGGAAGGCGTCTCCGTACAGAGGAAGTCTCTCTCCGCACAGAAGGATTTTGCACTCGATCCAAAGCTCGAGGGAATGCCGGAGATCATCTTCTCGCATAAAAAACACACCGTGTGGAACGGGTGTGAACTATGTCATCCAGAAATCTTCATGGGCGTAAAGAAGGGCTCCAGGAAATACACGATGGTGGACATTTCCGAAGGAAGATCGTGCGGCGCGTGCCACACCACGGTGGCATTCCCGTTGACGGATTGTCAGCGATGCCATTCCAAACCGGTATAGCCCGAAAGCGAGGCATTCGTGCTGAAGAGAGAGAACATCGCTGTGGTGCTGGTACTCGTGGGACTCGCTGTTCCATGCAATATGCGGGCGGCGAGCAGCCCCCCTTCTTCCACAACGGAGGCGGTGGAGGGCTGGCAAAAAGAATTTGAAGATGTTTGCTCGAAGACACAGGACGCCATGATTCTCTCAATCGATGAGCTCACGGCGCTGGTTCAGAAGTGCGACACATTGATGCCTCAGATTGAAAAGCTCGACGAAACACGGAAGAAAGTTTACATGGGACGACTACGAATGTGCCGGGGCCTATATGCGTATGTGCTCGAGTCAAAAAAGAACGAAAAGAAATGAACGCTCAATTTTCCTGATCGTGCTTGCCTTTGCGGTTTTGTTGCTTGGAAGTTACGCTTCGGCCCAGATTTATCTGCCCAAGGCGCCACCAGAGCCGTCTGCGTATGGCAGGGTGATATTGCAGAGTCACGTCGCAACCAGCCCGGGACCGGTTGTATTTGACCATTGGCTTCACCGCTCCAAATTTACCTGCCGGCTCTGTCATGTCGATGTCGGCTTCGCCATGAAGGCAAATGCCACGGGGATCAGCGCGAGCACAAATCGCGAAGGATTCCATTGTGGAGCGTGTCACGATGGGAAAAGGGTAATCGAAGGCAGAGCGGTCTTTGCGTCGTGTTCCGGCGATGCCGCGAGCAACAAACAGTGCGCCCGGTGCCACTCCACGGACAAGAAAAGCGGGAGGAAGTACGAATACAATGCCTTTACCGCGAAGTTACCAGCAGCCGACTATGGCGTAAATTGGGAGGCGGCAGAGAAATCCGGAGTCATCAGGCCGGTCGATTTCCTCGACGGACTTTCAGTGAAGAAAGCGCGGATTCAGAACAGGGAAGACTTTTCCATCAAGGCGGCAGTTTCCTGGGTGAAGCCAATCACGTTTTCCCACGAGAAACATTCCATCTGGAATGGATGTGAGCTTTGTCATCCCGAAATATTCCCGACGGCGAAGAAGGGGGAGCTCAGTTTCTCGATGTACTCGAATGTCCACGGCCGACGCTGCGGAGCGTGCCACGGAAAAGTCGCCTCCCCGCTTAACAACTGCCAGAAATGTCATCCACGTGGACCTGAGTGGGCTGAAAACTAAAGCTGAAACGGTATCGAGGAATTCGACAAGCTTTCCTGAGTCGTTGTGGAATTCGAGGAAGGTATCCCGCGGGAGCGAGGAAAAGAAGAAGCGATGGCGGGCTGAAAAATTGAGGCCGCGCGGGAGATTTGGGTATTGCCGGGGGGCCTTCGCTTGCGCGCAGGATGACCCCTCGCAGCACATGGCAGACACATCTACTATGGAACAGCTTTAGTCGTCGTCAAATTCCCTGGATGCGGGGAAGATCGTGTGTCTCGGCTTGGGCATGCGTTTCTTGCCCATTGTCGCGCGCCACAGGATGGCGTTGAGTTTGACGGCGTCCGCTTTATCTTCCGTGCTGAAATCGAGCATCGCGCTTTGCTTGGCGTCCTTGGTATCAGGGGCGTTGACCTCGTAGAGGCTGCCATCGTTCTCGTGACGACGGTCGGCGTCAAAGGCAGGCTGATCGCCCTTGCCCGCGAACTGACCTAGAATCGGCGCGACCTGCGCATCGTTGTGGCTCATGGGCGGCATTCCCAGCAGGTCTTCGATCGTGCGAAGCATGTGAACGGTGGTGTAGAAGCCGTGCTCTACGAGCGGCGCTGTGTCCCGAGGCGCGTACTTGCTGATGAGCAAGGCGATGGAGCGGTGAGCATCGACGTGGTCGGGACCATTCTGTGCATCGTCTTCGAGCACCAGGATGGTGGTGTCGTCCCAGTAAGGGGAATGCGAGACCGCTTCGACTACGCGACCGAGCGCGAGGTCGTTGTCCTTGAGCTGCGCTTGCGGAGTGGGCATTCCGGCACGCGCTCCGTAGGTGTGATCATTTGGCAATCGCATGATCACGAGATTCGGCAACTCGTGCGCGGCATCGTGGTTGTCATGGGCGGTGACAAACCCCTTGAACTCGCGAAGGAATTCGTCGGCGCGAAACTGGTCGGGATAATCGAGGCGGAAGTCGGCAAAGTCGGGATCGAAGTGACCGATCAGTTCTGGCTTGGTTGGAACGTTGCGCGCAATCAGCGGAATGGGCCATGGCCACGGACTCGGTCGGCCTGTAGTTGTACCGACGCCGGATGGCAGCGGGTCACCCTTCGCCACCACTTTTCGCTGACATGGCGAGGTCGTGGTTCCCGTAGATGCAGGCGAGTTCACTTTCGCGGATTCGACGCACCACTCGGTATTCACAAATTCACCGTAATGGCGGTAGGTGAGATGGGCGCGGGCGGCATTCGCCCACAGATATCCGGTGGCGGGTTCATCGACGTCGGTCATGTGCTGCTTGAGTGGAAATTCGCCGTTGACGATGCCTTCAAAGTCATATGCGCGCTGCGCGTTGCGATAGTTGATGGGCCAGATTTTTTCCGTGTAGTCGCTGGTGATGGCGGCGGTGGACCAGACATGGCCGTTGCCGCTGATTTCGCCGGAATCGTAGAAGTTGTCGAGCACGCCGAACTGGCGCGCGAGCTTGTGGTGATTGGGAGTGATCTCCTCGCCGAACATGACCAGCGAGGGATCGCCATCGCCTACTTCGAGATCGCCAAAGAGCTGATCGTAGGTCCGGTTCTCCTTGATGATGTAAATTACGTGCTTGATGGGATTTTGACCGTGGCCGCTGTTGCGGAAGTCGAGCTTGGGCTGACTTTCCGCAATGAGGTTGTTGCGCATCACTTCGGCGGAGTACGCCGGAAGCTTGCTGGCGATATCCTTTTCAGAGAGACGCGCCAGGGAGCCGTGAGTCAGTTCCCCGATATAGGTCCAATGCTTTTTCGCCTTCGGATTCTTCGATTCTGGGGACGGGGGAGCCGAATTGGGGCCGGTTCCCTTCCCCTTGCCACTGCCGATGATGAGGTCATTTCCCGCAAAGGCGAGTGCGGTTGGATAATACTCGGTCGGCACGAAACCTGACGGCTTGGAGAGTTTGGAGTGCGGTCCCGTCTGCAGAACTGCAACGGAATTCGTTCCAGCCTCGGCCACATAGAGGTCACCATGCGAACCGAGAGCGAGCGCGTTGGGATATGCACCTCCGGCGCGCTGTTTGGGCAGGCGCACGTTCACGCGTGAGACAACCTTGGAAGTTTCGGTATCGAGCGCGACAACTTCATCTTGATTGGCAAGCGTGATGAAGAGCGTGTGTCCGACAGGCTCGTAAAGCATAGCAGTGGCATGGCCGGATGAGGTCGGCGATCCCTTCGGCGTGTCGAGTTCAATGCGGCGAACCGCACCGCTCGCGAGATTCAACTCGGCGATGGCGGCGGTATTCCATAGGCTTACCCACGCCTTCCGATGACCGTCGCTAACGACCGTGTAGGGCATGGTGGCAGGAATCCAATGATTGTCAGGGTCGCTTACATCAAAGGTCTTGAGGATGGCGCCGGATTTTGCATCGATAAGCCAAACCTGATCGCTGAGGTTTCCCGCAACAAGCAAACGCTCCGAATCTTCACCATGCGCGGGCAATACGCAGAGGCCGGCGGGATAGGGGATCATCAGTCCTTTGGCAAGCGCCGACTTTGCAGGATATTTCTTGTCTTCGGGGAGTTTCTGCGAAGGGATCTTCAGGAAACGGCTTGGGGAAAGCTTTCCATCGCGGAACGAATACACGGCGATTCCGCTGCCGGTGTCACCTTCTTTGCGGCCCTCGGAGTCCTGCAACGAGGCCACGGAGGCGTAGAGTTCATCGCCGCTGGGGCTGAAGGCGAGTCCAAAGAAATAAGTCTGATTCCGTTTTGGGCGCAGGCGCTCGTCGGCAAAATCCGTGAGCTGATTGGTGGCGCGATCCAACAGCGCAATCGATTGCCCAAGGTGCGATTCCGTAGTTCCGAAACCGGCATTGAGCACGGCGACGTAACGCTGGTCGGGCGAAACCACAGCAGCCGTAGGAAGACTATTGATGCGGCGCGGAGAGCCGGGCGCGGGCGTGAACAGGACTTTGCTGCTGGGGAGTTGTACCTTCTGTGCAGCAGCCTTCGGTTGCTGCGCTGCGCACATCACGCAGGTGGAAAGTACCAGAGCTGCAATCGCGTTCTTCACCACGTGCCTCCATAGACAGTTCCAAGATGTGGGTCGCATTCAAGCGTACGCTCGCAGGGTTTCATTGCGGTAAATCGGCGAGAAGCTGGAAGGTTCATGCGCCCGGACCGACGCCGGCTCCGCGTCGAACGTGATGCATCACTGCATCCACTTCGTGATCGATATTGTCATTTCCGGTGACTACGATATCGGCGTAGGCTCGCGCGGGGTAAACGTATTGCCGGGCCATGGGAGCAACCGTGGTGCGGTACTGCTCAAGCACGCTCTCCCGAGTGCGGCCTCGTTCACGAATATCGCGCTCGATGCGGCGTTCAAGGCAAATTTCCTCGCCGAGATCGACGAACACAGTGGTTCCCATGAGTTTGCGCAACTGCTCCCAATAGAGCGCAAATAAGCCCTCGACGATGACAAAGGGCCTTGGTGTTAGCGCTAGGGTTTCGGCGGTGCGCGTGTGAGTAGTGAAGTTATACACGGGCCGCGCGATGGTTTGGCCATCATGCAGGAGGCACGCGTGTTGCAGCAGAAGTTCGGAGTCGAGCGCGGCAGGAGCGTCGAAGTTGTAATGGGCGCGCTGCACCAGGCTGAGATGATCCAGCTCGCGATAGTAGGAGTCAAGATGGAATAATGCCGCGTCGAGTTTCTCGGCCAGATGCTCCGCAAGATAGCTCTTGCCGGCACAAGACGGTCCTGCAACTCCGATGAAATAAGGCTTCATGTTTCTACGTCCCTGCAAAAATAAGCGGCCCCGGAGGGCCGTTTCGTTAGTTCCCTGCCGCCACGATTCTGGGAAGGGTCGCCGTGAGAAGAGCGAGAAATGTTCCTCGCACTCGAGCCCCGGTCTCCAGGACTTCCTCGTGATTGATCTCGCGCTCGGATAATCCCGCAGCCATATTGGTGACGCATGAAATCGCAAGGACATTGAGTCCCATGTGCCGCGCAACGATAACTTCCGGCACGGTGGACATGCCTACCAGATCGGCGCCAATCGTGCGCAGGTAGCGAATCTCCGCGGGCGTTTCGTAGCTGGGACCGGAGAGCGCCGCGTACACGCCCTCCTGCAAATCGATGCCTAGCTCGCGCGCAGCCTCCTGGGCAATCGCGCGGTACTTGCGCGAGTAGGCTTCGCCCATCGCAGTGAAGCGTTGTCCAAAGCGTTCGTCGTTAGGTCCGTTGAGCGGGTTGGCGCCCTGCAGGTTTATGTGATCGCTGAGCAACACGAGCGCGCCTTGCGCGTAGGCGGAATTGATGCCTCCGGCGGCGTTGGTGAGGACCAGGCTCTTCACCCCAAGGCGGCCAAGCACGCGCACGGGAAAAGCTGATTCGCGGCTGCTGTAGCCCTCGTACTGGTGAACGCGTCCCTGCATGGCGAGCACAGTGAGATCGCCGATCTTGCCGACCACCATGCGTCCGGCATGACCGATGGCCGTGGAGCGAGGGAAGTTCGGAATATCGCCGTACGGAATGGCAACCGAGTCCTTCAGGTCATCGCCGAAAGCTCCGAGTCCGGAACCGAGGACGACGGCGATCTCGGGGACTCCGAGATGCGGCTTTTGCGAAAGCTGCATGCGGATCACCATGGCGGCCGATTCGGCGCGGGTGAACTCATCCATTGCGAGGTGCCTTACGTCTGCGTGCGAACTCATAACAGGACTCCGACAATGCAGGCCGACATGAGATTGGCCACGGTTCCGGCGATCATCGCTTTGAATCCGAGCCGGGCAAGATCGCCACGGCGGGAAAGTGCGAGTGCGCCAAGGCCACCAATCTGAATTCCGATAGAGCTGAAGTTGGCGAATCCGCAAAGTGCGAACGTCGCAATGGTAAACGAACGCGGGTCAAGCGCTGCCTTCTGCGCGCCGAGCATGGAAAACGCAACGAGTTCATTCAATACCATGCGCGTCCCCAGCAGGTTCCCAATGGCAACGCAATCGTGCCACGGCACTCCGATGATAAAGGCAATGGGGGCGAAGAGGACGCCAAAAATCTTTTCCAGGCTACCGGGGAACCATTTAGCGCCGTGGGCGGCCAGGAGATTGTGGGTGCCGCCCAGGAGAGAGTTGATGAGAAAGATGATGGCCAGGAAGGAGATAAGCATGGCGGCCACGTTCAAAGCCAGGCCGAGTCCGTCGCTCGTGCCTTTGGCCGCTGCTTCCAGCACATTGCTGGCGCGCTCTTCTTTCGGCAATTCCGCTCCGCCAGCGGTTTCGGGTACTTCGGTCTCGGGCACCAGCATTTTCGCGATGGTCAGAGTTCCGGGGGCGGTCATGATAACGGCGGCGAGCAGGTGCTCCGGGGCCACGCCCGTTGCAATGTAGGCGGCCATGATGCTGCCGGACACATGCGCCATGCCCGCGGTCATCACAACCATGAGCTCTGACTGGGTGAGGCGGGGCAGAAATGGACGGATCGTCAGGGGAGCTTCGGTCTGCCCCATGACGATGGAGGCCGCTATATTGAGGGACTCCGCACCGCTGGCACCCATGGTTTTTTCCATGACCACGGCCACGATACGGATAATGAACTGCATGATGCCGAAGTAATAGAGGATCGCGAAAAACGCGGCGATGAAGATGATGGCCGGGAGGACTTGAAAGGCGAACATGAATCCGAGATTAGAATTCTGTGCCCCGGCCTCTCCGAAGACGAAACGGGAGCCAGCAAAGGAACAGGCAAGCAGACGTTTTGCGCCTTCGCCTGCCTTGGCAATGGCTAATTGTCCCCAATACACCTTGGTCACGAAAATGGCGAACAGGATCTGCAACCCGATGCCGGTGGCGACGACACGCCAGCGAATGGCTTTGCGGTTGGTGGAAAAAAGCCAGGCAAATCCCAGCATCAAAACCAGCCCAAGTACTCCAGTCAATCGTCCCATTACTTCCCTCTCAAAGCTGAATCAAACAGACTTGCCCTGAATTACTTTTTGCACCAATGGCCGCGGTTCCAGTTTTTGTCCTGCGATGGAATAGGCTGCCGTGATCACAGGCATCGCCTCCGCAAATCGCTCGGCTGAGTTGTAGTGCACAGTGCAGAGCGACTCTCCGGCGGAGACCGGGTCGCCTACTTTCTTGTGCAGCACGATGCCCACGGCAGGATCAACGGTGTCTTCCTTTTTGAATCTGCCCCCGCCAAGGATGACCCCGGCGATTCCCATGCGCTCGCATTCCATGGCCGATACAAAACCGCTGGACGGAGAGAGAATGTCTTCACGATGCGCGGCCCGTGGCAGTAACCCGAGATCGTCGACGATGCGGACGTCGCCACCCTGTTCGCTGACCAACTCGCGGAATCGCTCAAGGCCGCGACCGCTGCGGATGATCTCCAGGGCAAGCGAGCGTCCCTTGTCCTTGTCGGCGGTGCGGCCTCCGAGATAGAACATCCAGCCGCATAGTTCCAGAGTGAGCTCGACAAGGTCTTCAGAACCAGCGAACTCGCCGCGAAGGATTTCGACGCACTCAACGACTTCGAGGGCGTTACCGATGTAGCGGCCCAGCGGCTGATCCATATCCGTGATGAGCGCGACCATCTTTTTACCCATGCGCTCGCCGGTTTCAACCATCAAGTCGGCCAGGAATTCGCTGTCCTGAGGGTTCTTCATGAACGCGCCCGAGCCAGTCTTCACGTCCAGCACAAGACCGTCGATTCCCTCGGCTAACTTCTTGCTCATGATGGAGGCGCAGATAAGATTTGGGCTCTCGACGGTTCCGGTGACGTCACGCAAGGCGTAGAGCTTTTTATCCGCCGGGGCGAGGTCCTCGGTCTGGCCGATCATGGCACAACCCACTTTGGCGAGAATGCGGCGAAACTCGTCGAGTTCAAGATGGACATTGAAGCCGGGAATGGCTTCGAGTTTATCCAACGTGCCGCCCGTGTGGCCCAATCCGCGACCGCTGACCATGGGAACATTGACGCCTCCGGCGGCGACGATGGGGGCCAGAATGAGCGAGGTCTTATCGCCTACGCCTCCGGTGGAGTGCTTATCGACCTTGTGGCCTGCGATCTCAGAAAAATCGAGCACCTTGCCGGAGTGAAGCATGGCGTTGGTCAATGCGGCGGTTTCCGCGCGGTTGAGCCCGCGAAGCAGTGAGGCCATGAGAAATGCGGAGACTTGGTAGTCGGGAATTTCACTGCGGGTATAGCCGGAGACGATGAATTCAATTTCTTCGCGCGACAATTCTTTGCCGTCGCGCTTTTTGCGAATCAGTTCGACAAAAAGCATGTGAGGCCAATCCGGGACAGAACCTTGAAACGCGTCCCGACGATTTTTACAAGAGACGAATTGAGCTTATCGCACGAGGGATTCTGCGCAAAGCAGATTCTTAGACTCTAGGATTACAGGAAGCAAAAAGAAGCGGGCCGCACCGATGGGGAAGGCCCGCATTCAGCATGTTCTTCTCACTATGCGCCGAGTTCCTTGACGATGGCTACGCTGGCGCTTGCGCCGACGCGACTGGCTCCGGCCTCGACCATGGTCAGCAGGTCGGAGGAGGTGCGAATTCCACCCGCGGCTTTGACTCCAATCTTGTTGCCGACCACACCGCGCATCAGCGAAACATCGGCGGCGGTGGCTCCGGAAGTTGAGAAACCGGTGGAGGTTTTCACAAAGTCAACTTCCACGGCGGCAGCAAGCTGGCAGATCAGTATTTTTTCTTCAGTGGTCAACAGAGCAGTTTCGATGATGACCTTGAGCAAGGCACCGGAGCGATGGCAGAGGTGCGCGAGCGATTGCATCTCCATCTGCACCAAGTCGCGGTCTCCGCTCTTGAGCGCGCCAACGTTGATGACCATGTCGAGTTCGGTGGCGCCGAGGCGCAGTGAATCGCTGGCTTCCGCGAGTTTGGAGGTGGAGGTGGTGGCTCCCAACGGAAAGCCGATGACGGTACCGACAACAACGGAGGTACCGCGCAATTCAGCCTTGCACTGGGCGATGTTCGAGGGGTTCACCATGACCGAATAAAAACCGTATTCCGCTGCTTCACGGCACAGCTTCGCTACTTGTTCGCGAGTGCCATCCGGTTTTAAAAGGGTATGGTCAATGAGTTTTGCCGCCAGGCGCCAATCGTTGCGAATGGCTTCAGCGGAGGAATTCAAACTGATGGTGTGCGACATCCAATTACCTGCTTCGACCGGGTCGCGGCCTTCCGAACAAATATGTTGCACTGCTAGTGTACGACTAAGCCAAGGACACCGCCGCTACGGAACAACACAAATATCTGGAAGATTACGATAGCGTTCGGCATAATCCATTCCGTAACCTACGACAAACTCATCGGGAATTTCAAATCCAACATAATCTGCATAGATGGGCTGCTGGCGGCGGCATTTCTTGTCCAACAAAGCCGCGATCTTGAACGCCTTAGGATGGTGGGCCAGGATCATCTTCTTCAAATAGGACATGGTGAGTCCGGTATCAAGGATGTCTTCGACGAGTATTACGTTTCGTCCCTCCATGGAAGAATCTACGTCTTTCAGTAATTTCACTTCCCCGCTGTTCTTCTTCTGGTTGCCATAGCTGGATACGGCGATGAAGTCGAAGGTGGAATCCAGCTCGATTTGACGGGAAAGGTCGCTGAGAAATATGGCCGCACCTTTTAGCACTCCGACCAGAACTACGGGCTCATCCGCGAAATCTTTTGTAATTTGCTGGCCCAGGTCGGCGACGCGAGCCGCAATTTGTTCTCGGGAAAAAAGTACTTTCAATTCGGACACGATGATCTGCTCCAGAAAACGACGTTTTGTAGGAAACGGGGAAAGGGGATAGTAGAAGGTCTCGACAAAAGTTGCAAGCCTGCAAATTTATACGAGCGGGTCGAAGTGATTTCGAAGCGCGACCAAAATGTCATTCCGCGATATGATTCAAGGGTTCCACTTACAAAGGGGCTAACACGCCTCTGGAGGAAGCCCATGCGCCGGCGTAGCGCGGGACAGTTGTCCTTATTGCTCTTCGGAGTCCTTATCACTGTTGGTGCCTCTGGATCACAGATCCAGGTCTTCAAGAATTCCCCTGCACGACCAGCGACTGCAGCTCCACAGATTGCCAAAGAGAAACAGCAGCAACCCGAACCACACCCAGAGGAATCGCCCGAGGCTCGGACCGAGAAAGCATTGAACGAAGCGCGCGGCAATGCAGGCGCGCTCTATGCCCTGCTGAAGGAGATGCCCAAGGGAGGCGATCTCCACAATCACATTACCGGCGCCGTTTATGCGGAAAGCTTGATACAGTTTGCGGCTGAATCGCAACTGTGCATCGATCGCCAGACATGGGCGCTGTCGCAATCGCCCTGCCAGCCTAATCAGGTCGAAGCCCGCCAGGCATTGAGCGATCCGGAACTGTACCGTAACGTGATCGATGCGTGGTCGATGCGCGATATGAAGCCGGGGACGAACGGGCACGACCACTTCTTCGACAGCTTTGCCAAGTTCAATGCGGCCACCGAACCCCACCTGTCGCAGATTCTCGCCGAGGTGACCAGGCGCGCTGCCGACGGTAACGTACAGTACTTGGAACTCATGGTCTCTCCGGACCACGGACGCGCATCGGCGGTGGGCACAAAGGCTGGCTTTGACCCTGACTTCAACGCAATGCGTCAAAAACTCTTGAGCGCCGATTTTACGAACCTGGTTGAAGACGCACGCAAGAATCTGGACGCCATGGAGCAGGGTAAGAATCAGCAGATGCACTGTGCGACGGAGCCCGAGATTCAACGTGGCGGCTGCTCCGTACATGTGCGCTACATCTACACCGTAATGCGCGCCTCAAAGCCGGCAGCGGTCTTTGCCCAGCTGCTGATGGGTTTTGAGCTGGCGAGTCGCGATCCTCGCGTGGTGTCCCTGAACATGGTGCAGCCTGAGGACTGGTATGTTCCCATGCATGACTTCTATCTGCACATGCAGATGGTGAATTACCTCAAGGGTCTGTATCCGAACGTACACCTCACCTTGCACGCCGGAGAACTGAAACCTGGCATCGTTCCGCCAGATGGCCTGCGCTCGCATATTCGGGAATCGATTGAGGTGGGCAAGGCCGAACGAATTGGGCATGGCGTCGATGTCATGTACGAGGAAGATCCGTACGAACTGCTGGCCGTGATGGCACGGCGGAACGTGATGGTCGAAATCTGCTTGACGTCGAATGAGGGCATTCTGGGAGTTAAGGGAAAACAGCATCCGCTGGCAATGTACCTCAAAGCGGGGGTTCCAGTGGCGCTGGCGACCGACGACGAGGGTGTGTCCCGCTCCGAGATGACGCGTGAATTCGAACGCGCGGTTCTGGACCAGGGGCTTGACTACCTCACACTGAAGAGAATGGCACGCACGAGCATCGAGCACTCCTTCTTGCCCGGAGCTAGCATCTGGAGCGATGGTCACAAATTCGTTCCGGTGAGAGAGTGTGCGGGCGACCGTCCCGCGACTGTTCCCAACCCGAGCTGTTTGAAGTTTCTGAACAGCAGCGAAAAAGCACGCGAACAGTGGCGGCTGGAACATCGTTTCATCGAGTTCGAGAGCAGATTTTAGGGTTCATCAAGCACACAAAGAGGCTGCTCGATTGTGAGCGGCCTCTTCGTGTGATTAGCTAGGTGGTTAGCGCAGCCGGAAGCCTTCCGGAAGGAGGTCTTTTGCTAGTGTCTGCGCCATCTCGCCGCTGCTGGCACGGTAGATGACGACCGCTTCGGGGCCGAACTCGAAGATCACCTGACGGCAGGCTCCACAAGGCGAACAGGGCACACCCTCGCGATTGACTACGGCGACGGCAAGCAGTTCGCGTTCGGCATTGAGCGCACCGGCCGCAACTGCCGTGAAAATGGCGGTACGTTCGGCGCAGTTGGTGAGACCGAATGAAGAATTTTCCACGTTGCAGCCAGTGAAAATTTCGCCGCTCTGGGTGAGAATCGCGGCGCCCACATGGAATTTACTGAACGGCGCGTAGGCGCGTTCCATCGCCAGTCCCGCGGACTGCAGCAGTTGTTTAGTCTGTTGCTCAGTCAACTTGAACATGATTACTTCGCGGCGGCAGCAGCCGCCTTACTTTCTTTAGGTGCATTGCAGATGCGCGGTTCATGTCGCTCTCCATGCCACGGCTCGGGGTCCTTCGCGGAATCCACCCACGCGGTGTACCACATGTTCAGAAGCATCTGCGAACCACGGCCAAGCTGCTGGCGTATAAACTCGCGAGATTCCGGCGTGCCTTTGCCGTCGAAACCGCAAGCCTTCTCCAACTGGTATGCCTGCTCAACCTTCGAATGTGACTCTTGCAGATACGCAATGTAGTCATCGAAAGGATGATCGAGATACTTCGGCGTGCCCACCAAATCCAGGATATGGGTGACCTCGGGGTTCGCATTCACAAACGATGTTTCCATCCTGGAGTGGACATCGTGAGCGGTAGTGTATCCGTTGGGATTCGGTCCAACCCAGCCGTTGTATTGAATCGACGTGTGCATCGGGTTAGAACCATCGCCAACATAATGACCGAGCCAAGCGGCGTAGAAGACGGCATTCGCTTCGGCATTCGCCGTTGGATGTCCCGTAGCCTGCGCGTGACGGTACTCGCGGAAGGCGACCTTCAGGCGGTCGAAAACTTCGATGGTGATGTAGGGCTGCAGTCCAATCTTTTCAGGCTGCGGCATATCGGCCTGCGGATGCTGGGCACGATACTCGTAAACGGCCTGAATGAATTTATAGCGATCAGGCGGGAGAGGCTTAAGCCAGTCCACGTATTCGAGATCGATGAAGTGGTCCGGAGCTTGCGAATTATTAAGCGGTTGCTCCAGATTCGAGCGCCAACGATCCGGCTCCGGTCCGTCCCATGCAATATGGTCAGAGGCGGCCTTGAGAAACTGAGGCATGTTGGCCGGAACTCTTTCGGCCGCGGCGTGGTTGATGGTCGTGTGCCCAACATCACCCCAGCCAGTGGCAAGGGTCGGCAAGAGTGTGGCCACCGCGATAATCAGCAGGAAGAAAGAAAGTTTTCGCATAAGAAGCTGGTCGCCTTTGAATCTGAACTCTAGCACCGCGAGATAAAAATTCAAAGACAAGGAATCACACGGCGCTCTCCGGTATTTGTAGTCATGGAAAAGCCCGCTGAAATCGCGGGCTTTGTTCAATCACTCTAAGTTGAACTTACTTGAGAGCGCCGCGCCCCATGGCGGCAGTTGCAGATTCGCGCTGCTTGTTCAAGTTGTCTAGATTTGGTTCGAAGCAGCGGCGACAGCGCGCTTCGTACATTCCCGCCGCGCCCACCACTACAAGTTCAGTGCTCTCCACCAGTCTCTGCGTATGCTTGGCTGGATTCCCGCATTGCATGCAGATGGCGAGAGTCTTCTGTATCTCATCGGCTACCGCAAGAAGTTCGGGCATGGGATGGAACGGGCGTCCGAGGTAATCGGTGTCGAGCCCGGCGATGATGACGCGCTTGCCCATGTCGGCCAGGCGCACGGCAAGGTCGATCATCCCCTCGCCGAGGAACTGCGCTTCGTCAACGCCAATCACTTCACTGCGGAGGTCCAATCGAGACTCCATCTCCCTGGCGTCCTGCACGCACTCGCTGGCGATCTTGAAATCGCTGTGGCTTATAATTTGATCTTCCGAGTAGCGCCTATCCACTCCCGGCTTGAAGACCTGCACCCGCTGACGGGCTATCTCCGCGCGGCGTAGCCGACGGATCAACTCTTCGCTCTTGCCGCTGAACATAGGACCGCAGACCACTTCGATCCAGCCAATGTTTCCCTTGGTAAAATTCATCTCGACAACCGTCCCTTGCGCACTTCCCACCACGCGTAGCTAAAAAATAATGCGAGCACCCATGAGATGCCGATGAACATGAGCCTTATCCAACTTGCGGACAGGCCCTGCAACAGGCCAAGGGTTCCGGCGACTGCGGCGATCCACCACAGTACAGCCACGAAACCGAGGCGGCGCCGCGCGCTGGCAACAGTCTTCGGGTCCACTTCCGAATCCGTCATGCCTTACCTTCTAACATGATGTTGGGCGCCGCGAGACAGCAGTGACCGCACGCTCAATTGTCGCTTACGCCATCAGGCGTACGTCAGCTCGCGCGAACGCTTCGCCGCCAAAAATTCATGCAGGTCTTCAAAGCTTGAAAACACATGCGAGGCGCAGCCCAACACCCAGCCACTCACCTGTTCGACGGGCAGCTTGGTCACCAGATAAACGGGAACGCCACGGCGGTACGCCACGGTGAGTTCGCCCTGCGTGCCAGCGCCTTTGCCGGCATGCTCGTCCCAGTAGGCGACCAGCGCGTCACAGCGCTCTTCGACCCAATCCAAATCATATTGAATGATCTTGCGGATGGTCTGCTGGAACCCGGGGAGGTTCGTCTGCTTCCAGTCGCGAAATTCGCGAACTTCCTGCTCAGTCAGGTCTTTTTTCTCGTCAAGTGCGGGATCATAAACCTCATGCCCTAACTCGTGAAGAAAACGCGTGACCTCGGCCCGCCATGATTTGCCATGGTCGGGGGAATATTCGATCGCACCACATAAATAGATCAGCATTTTTTGGGGGTCCTGCCCACAGCGGCAGGAAAGCTGATTGTCGGTCCCCAAGCACCCAAAGGTCAACCACAATCTGCAGTACGCTACGGGAATAATTTCGGCAGCACTTCTCCAGCTTTGCCCTCAAACACCTTCGTGAACGCTCCGGCGTTGGCCGGGTGCTCAGGGCCAATGTAATAGGTGCGCACCGGAGCGCCTCCACTGCTGTAGCGTTGGTTGGCCCAGTGTACAAAGCTCGCCGCGGGCTGCACTACGCCCGAAGTGCCGATCACCAGCATCATGGTGCAGCGATTCAGCTCTTCGAAAATGCGCTCCATGTGAAATGGCACCTCGCCAAACCAGACGATATTCGGGCGAATGCGTCCTCCGCACCCGCAGAAATCGTGTTCCGCTTCGCTCTCGTACAGTTTGGCATCCGGATAAGATTCGCGCGTGCAACTGTCGCAACAGGACTCGAAGAGCTCCCCGTGCATGTGTACGAGATTGCGCGATCCGGCGCGTTCGTGCAGATTGTCCACGTTCTGAGTGCATAGGAAGAAGCGCTTACCTAGCTCACGCTCCAGCTTTGCCAGAACCTCGTGTGCCGGATTCGGCTCGGCCTTGGCAGCAGCCTTTCGGCGAAGGGAATAGAAGCGCCAGACGCGCTCGGGATCACGTTTCCATCCATGAGGCGAAGCAACATCTTCCACTCGCTCGCCCTCCCACAATCCATCGGAACCGCGAAACGTTGCCAACCCGCTCTCGGCGCTTACACCTGCCCCGGTCAGAACGAAAACATGATCGTTGTGATGAATGGTAATTCGCTTTGTATGCATTTGAATTCTGACCCTAGTTTGCCCGAAGACCTTTTGATTGAGCCTCCAGCGACGCCGCCAGATGTTCCAGCACAAACGGCCAGTCATGCCCGCCAGGATAGATATGCGCCTCATGCGGAATGCCGCGCTGCGTCAGTAGCTTGTCCATCGCTGCCGCCCCCAGATTGAAACCGAAGCGGTCATGCTCTCCGCAATCGAAGTAGATTGTGATTCGCTTGAGGGCAGGCAAGGGCGCGGTACGCTCCAGGTAAAATGCGGAATTCTTTTCATAAAACGACGTATCGGGCGGATTGCCGAAGAGCGCGCTCATCAGTCTTTGCTGCTGCTCCTGCGGAAGCTCTCGCGGTAAACGCTCGATCAGGGCTGGCATGTTTGCGCTCACGGCAGCGAATTTCTCGGGATACTTGAAGCCATAATGCAGCGCGCCGAATCCCCCCATCGATACACCCATGATTCCGCGCTGAGAGCGTGTGGTACCTATACGGTATTTCTTCTCCATCGCGGGCAGAAACTCGTGCATGAAGAAATCTTCATAGCGAAACTTGCCGTCTTTGGAATTGATGTAAAACGACGCGAAGCCCGCCGGAGCGGCGACCACGAATTCACCAATCTTCTTTTCGCGCATAAGTCGGTCATAGATCGACCATCCGCCGAGGTTCACCAGCGACTGCTCGTTGTCTCCCAGGCCGTGCAGGTAGTAGGAAACAGGGTAATGACGAGCAACATCCTGCGCGTAGCTGGGTGGAAGCATTACGCAATAGGGCACTTCGCGCACAAGAATCCTGCTGTTCAGCGTGGAGCACTCCACCCTGGAGCGGCCCACCGCGGAGGGCTGGGCAAGACTCGCCGAAACGACAACCAACAAAAATCCAAGTAAGGTAATCCAACGACCTGCAGCCTTCATTTCACCCCGTGACCTACATTCTCATATATCGATATAGTCTATTCGTAACGCAATGCCTGCACCGGATCGAGTTTTGCGGCGCGCGCCGCCGGATAGATTCCAGCCAGCACGCTGACCAGCACGGCAAACCCTACGGCTCCGACGACGAGCCACAGCGGCACGGTCCAAAGGTTCTCTGCAGGCATCTTCATCCGGTGCAGATAAATATTGGTGCCGAAGTTAATCGCTCGTCCAATCACCCATCCCAAAGCTACTCCCATTGCTCCGCCGATCAAGCCCATGGTCGCAGCCTCGGCGAAGAACAATTTCTTCACATCGCCATCGCTGGCGCCGAGGGCTTTCATAATTCCAATCTCGCGGCGACGCTCCAGCACGGCCATCACCAGCGTATTCACGATTGCCAGCGATGCCACGGCCAGGGCGAGTGAGCCGAAGATTCCGAGGAACATGTCGAGCACGGCGAAAAAGCGGCGGATGCTCTTGGTGGCATCGAGGTAGGAGTAAGCGGAGTAATTCATCTTTTTCACCGCCCCTTCCACCTTCTCCGCGTAGCTCGCCGACTTCATTCGTACGGTGAGCATGGAGTAGGTGCGCACGCCCGAGGTGGCGCGAACTAGCTGCTGAGTATCCGCCTGTTGCATCAGGTTCATGGCTTCGGCGGTTTGGGTCGGCATGAAGACACGTGCGCGACTGATCATGCGCATGCCACCGAACGGCTCCTCGTCCAAAAGCCCGACGATTTTGAAGGGCTTCTCTTTGCGTTCAATGCTGAAGCTACTGCTGTCGCCACCGGTCTGGCGTTCTGCGTAGCGAACAACAAGGGTCTTTCCCAATACGGAGTCGGGATTGGCGTCAAACTTCTTCGCGAACTCACGTTGCAGCAAGACTTCGTCGGCGGTGGCGGAACTGAAGAACCGGCCCTTCATTTTTTCGACAGCCTCTTCGTCCTTTGCAGACTGAGGAAGCCCGGCGAGCAAGGTGATGTTGGTCTTGTCGCCGTAGTCCACCTCGGCGGTGGCGCGCACCTCCGGAGAAACTTCCTCGACTCCGGGCAGCGCAGCAATTTTCGTGCGGGCCTCGTCGTTCAACAACGGAGATTCTTCCGGCTTCGCATCGGCGTTCTCCTCTTGGTTGCGGATGTCCTGCTTGCTGGTGACGAAAACAGTCTGGAACATTCCGGACTTCATTAGTTGGTGATTCGCGAATCCCTGCAGTCCGATGCCGAGCGAGAGCATGGCAACCAGCGAGGCCACGCCCACGGCGATTCCCATGGTGGTGAGCAGATTACGGAACCGCGCATTGCGCATATTGCGGCCGGCGAGTTCCATCAGATCCTGTCGGATCATTGCAAGACCTCCACGGTGGAAACCAGCTTGCCGTCTGCCATGTGCAGCGACTGGCGTGCGTAGCGCGTGGCCAGTGCCGGATCGTGCGTGACCATCAACACGGTCACTCCCATCTTTTCATTTAGATCGCGCAGAAGGGTCATCACTTCCTGACCGTTGCGACTGTCGAGGTTCCCGGTTGGCTCATCGGCCAGCAGCACGGAAGGGCGATTGGCGAGCGCGCGCGCAATGGCTCCGCGCTGCTGCTCTCCGCCGCTGAGTTCCGTAGGCTTGTGATCGGCGCGTTGCGCGAGACCGACATTTGACAACAACTCCATCACTCGGTCGCGTCGCTCGCTGCGAGGCGTTTCAGCAAAGCGCAGAGGCAGTTCGATGTTGTCGGCCAAGGTCATGGTGGGCACGAGGTTGAAGCTCTGGAAGATCATGCCGACGGTCAACCGGCGATAGCGGGCCAGCGCCTCGGAACCCATCATGCTCAAGTCTCTTCCGTCCACCACAATGCTGCCGCCGCTGAGGCGGTCGAGTCCGGCCAACAGATTCAGCAGCGTGGACTTACCCGAGCCGGATGGGCCGAGCAGGGCGGCAAACTCTCCGCGTTCGATGGTGAAGCTCACATCGTCCACCGCACGCACGATGGCCTCACCCATGGTGTAGTAACGGCTGGCGCCGCGTGCCTCAATGGCAGCCACGCCCGTCTTTTCGCTCATTCTTCCCCGCTTCCCGCACTAAATCTATCTAGTGTATTGGACGCAACATATGGAGATACGGCGCAAGCATCGCTCCAGTTCTGCTAATTCTTTGTCAATGCAGCACAAATTCCCGCTTTTTACCGTTGACCTTGGCTCTGCACTCTGTTTAGGATTGTTGCAAATGTCTTCTCTGCTGCATCATCGCGAGCTTCATCATCACCATACGGCGATTGTGTCGGCGGAGGGGCGTGGATACCTGTAAAAGGCAATCATCCAAGCACTGGCCCGCTGGCGCAATTAAACCCAGCGGGTTTTTTCTTTTTGATCCGCTCCGCTTGAATGCACCAGAGCAGCCAGTCTTCAACGAGGAACAAACAATGCAGATCGATTTCGAAAAGATGGGGGGACTTGCCCCCGCTATCGTTCAGGACGCCGATAACGGCGAAGTTCTCATGGTGGGATTCATGAACCAGGAGGCGCTCACAAAGACGCTTCAAACCGGCTACGTCACTTTTTACAGTCGCACCCGCAATAAGCTGTGGATGAAGGGCGAGACCAGCGGAAACCGTCTGCGCCTGACCTATGCCGCCACAGACTGCGATAACGACACGGTGCTGTGCAAGGTGCGTGTGGAAGGCGACGGGCTGGTGTGCCACGAAGGCACCCGCTCCTGCTTCACCAAGCCAATGACCATCGCGACCAGCTCGGAGGTTTCCAATGGGTAAGATTCGCCTTGGCATTCCGAAGGGTTCGTTGCAGGACGCAACCATCGCATTGTTTGCCGCCGCTGGATTCAAGATCTACGCCAATGGCCGCTCTTATTTTCCCTCCACCGACGATCCCGAACTGGAATGCATGTTGATCCGAGCGCAGGAGATGGCCCGTTACGTCGAGCAGGGCGTTCTGGACGCCGGCCTCACAGGGCTTGACTGGGTAGTTGAAAGCGGACGCAAGGTAGAAGCCGTCTGCGACCTTATCTATGCCAAGCAGAGCCGCGGCAAAGTGAAGTGGGTGCTGGCCGTGCCGGAAGATTCCATTTTCAAATCCGCCGAGGACTTGGAAGGCAAGACCATTGCGACCGAACTGGTCGAAGTAACGAAGAACTACTTTGCCTCGAAAAACGTCTCTGTGCAGGTTGATTTCAGTTGGGGCGCAACCGAAGTGAAGCCTCCGATGCTGGCCGACGCCATTGTCGAGGTCACCGAGACCGGAAGCTCGCTCCGTGCAAATCGTTTGCGCATTATCGAAACCGTGCTCGAATCCAATACACAGATCATCGCCAACAAAAAGGCATATACCGATGGCTGGAAGCGCCAGAAGATCGACAACATCGCGCTGATGTTGCAAGGTGCTATCGCCGCCCAGGGTCAGGTGGGATTGATGCTCAACGTGCAACAAAAAGATTTGAACGCCGTGCTTGCCGTGCTGCCCGCACTCAATTCTCCGACGATCTCAGCGCTCAGCAACTCCGAGTGGGTTGCGGTAAATACCATTCTGGAAGAAACAGTTGTTCGCGATGTGATTCCCCGGCTAAAAGCCGCAGGCGGCGCGGGGATCGTTGAGTATCCTCTGAACAAGGTGGTGCTGTAATGAAGCTTCTCAATGGTGACGAGGCGGCGCAAGCCGTAGCTTCGCTTGCTCATCGCTACGAATCGTTTGATCCGGCGGTGGAGAAGACCGTCGCCGGCATTGTGAGCAAGGTTCGCAGCGGTGGGGATGCCGCGCTGCTCGACTACGCGCACCAACTCGACGGACTCGCTCCGGGTGAGTCTATGCGCGTCTCTGCCGAAGAGTTGCAGGCGGCGCTTGGCATGGTGAGTGACAGCTTCATTCGCGCCATTGAAATTGCAGCAAAGAACATTCGCAACTTCGCCGAATGGCAACTGCCGCGCCCGTGGGTTCGCACCATCCATCCGGGACTGCGCGTGGGACAGGCGATTCGTCCTCTGGAATCGGTAGCCTGTTACGCTCCGGGTGGCCGCTATCCCCTGCCCTCAACCGTGCTGATGACGGTGGTCCCCGCGCAGGTTGCGGGCGTAAAGCGCATCGCCGTTGCCTCGCCGCGTCCCGCGCCGGAGACTCTTGCGGCGGCGGCCATTATCGGGGTCACGGAGTTTTACCGCATTGGCGGCGCACAGGCCATTGCGGCATTCGCTTACGGCACGGAGAGCATTCCTCGCGTGAATAAGATCGTGGGTCCCGGCAATACTTATGTGACGCTTGCAAAAAAACAGGTTGCGTTCGATTGCGGGATTGACTTTCTTGCCGGGCCAACAGAGATCGTTTACTGCGCAACGGAAGGCAATCCGGAATACATCGCCAGCGATTTGGTCGCCCAGGCCGAGCACGATCCCGAGGCGCTCGCCATCTTCGTCACAGCCAGCAAGCGACTGGCAAAGGCGGTCATAAAGCAAACTACGGCAATGGCGGAAAAGAACGAAATCGCAAAGCAGTCATTGGCTGCCCGGGGCGTTGTGCTCGTCGCCAAGAGCCGCAAACAGGCCATTGAGTGGACCAATGAACTCGGAGGAGAGCACGTCAGCGTACCTTCCGAAGACGTGTACGACATTAAGTGCGCGGGCTCCATTTTCCTCGGCGACTACACGGCACAATCCATTGGTGACTACGCCAGCGGACCGAATCACACTTTGCCTACGGGCAATGTAGCGCGGTATCGCGGAGGGCTCAACGTAATCGATTTCGTTCGCATCATCACCATTCAGGAAGCAAATCGCAAAGGGCTTGAAAAGATTGCGCCAACCGTTACGTTGCTGGCCGAAGCAGAAGGGCTGAAGGGGCACGCGGCGAGTGTTAGAGTGAGGTTGAAAAAGTAATGACTAAGCTACGTGCGCGGCGCACGGTCGAAACCCTGAAGGAGTATCACCCTCCACTCGGAGGCCGCGACGGTCTGCGCCTCGACTTCAATGAAAACGTTGATGGATGCTCACCTCGTGTGCTCGACATCCTGCACTCGATCACCTCCGAGACGCTCAATCGCTATCCCGAGCGCGAACCGGGCGAGCAGGCGACGGCGCGCCATCTGGGAGCCACGCCTGAACACGTGTTGCTGACCAACGGAGTCGATGAAGCGATTCACCTGCTTGCCGAAACCTATCTCGAACTTGGAGACGAGACGCTGATCGCCGTGCCGACCTTCAGTATGTACGAGATTTATGCGTTGGCGACCGGCGCAACAGTTCGCAGTGTGCATTCTCCGGAAAGCCTTGAATTTCCTGCTGCTGAAGTGCTGAAGGCCATCACGCCGAAGACACGCCTCATCTGCGTTGCCAATCCCAACAATCCTACAGGCGCTATCGCCACGCGCGAGCAATTGCTTGCGATTTTGCACGCAGCGCCACAGGCCGCCGTGCTGATCGATGAAGCCTACATTCACTTTGGCGGCGAGAGCTTGATCGATCAGATCGAGCGCGTTGAAAACCTATTTGTCAGCCGGACATTTTCGAAGGCATACGGACTTGCGGGCTTCCGTCTGGGAGCGCTGATCGGCGCAACGGCGCAGATGAAAATGCTACGCCGCGTCGCTTCTCCCTACAACGTCAATGGTATCGCGCTTACCTGTCTGCCCGCGGCGCTTGATGATCGCGAGTACCTTGCCAGCTACATTGCGCAGGTTCTCGAAGGCCGCAGCAGACTGGAACGCTTTTATCGCGAACGCAACATTCCCTACTGGCCATCGCAAGCAAGTTTTGTGCTGGCCTACTTTGGCGATTATCGCGAAGCTTTTGTGCAGCAGATGCGCGAGCGCGGCATCCTCGTTCGCGACCGCAATAGCGACCCTGGCTGCGAAGGGTGCGTGCGCATCACGCTCGGAAATCGTTTGCAGACGCAGCACCTGTTGCGCGAACTTCCGGAGGCACTCGCCAGTATCGGATTTGTTGCCCACCCGCGTCCCGCGCTCACCGCCAAGGAGGCACAATGACCCTGCAAGCAAAGCCCAAGGCTCTGCCCCGAGGCACGGAACTCGAACGCATCACCACCGAGACCCAGATCGCGTTGGCGCTCAACATCGATGGCACTGGAATTTACAAGGTGGAAACCGGTATTCGCTTTTTGGATCACATGCTGGAATTGTTCACGCGCCATGGTGGATTCGATCTGGCACTGGCCTGCCGGGGCGATCTCGATGTCGATCAACACCACACGGTCGAAGATGTGGGCATCGCACTGGGCGAAGCATTCGACCGCGCGCTCGGGGACAAAAAAGGAATTCTGCGCGCCGGATATTTCCTGATGCCGATGGACGAGACCCTGGGCATCGCAGCCGTCGATCTCAGCGGACGCGCCGCTTGCGTCGTGGATACGAAAGTGCGCGTGCGTATTGTCGGCGATCTGCAGACTGAACTGGTCTTCGACTTTTTCGAAGGATTTGCGCGCGGAGCACGCGCCAACGTTCATTTGAAGACCATGTATGGCCGCTCCAATCATCACAAGATCGAGGCGCTCTTCAAGGCCTTTGCCCGCGCTCTGCGTGCGGCTTGCAGCAAAGATCAACGGCTGGCCGAGATGCTGCCATCGACCAAGGGACTTCTTTAGATGATTACGCTTATCGATTACAAGGCCGGCAACCTGACCAGCGTGCGCAAGGCGTTCACGTTTCTGGGCGAGGAGTCGGTCATCACCGACGATCCGGCGCAGGTGCGCGATGCCGAGGCGTTGGTGCTTCCCGGCGTGGGCCACTTCTGCACCACAGAGCGGCTAGCCACGAGCGGCGTGCGGGATGCAGTGAGCGAGGCAATCGAACGCGGCACACCTTTCCTCGGCATATGCGTCGGAATGCAATGGCAGTTCGCGGGTTCCACCGAGTCACCGGAAACAAAGGGCATGAGGCTGTTTGAGGGGACATGCGAACGCTTCCAGACCAAGCTGAAAGTGCCTCATGTTGGATGGAATCAGATTCGGCGTAGTCCAGGTGGTGCGCAATCGCGATTGCTCGACGGAGTGCCCAACGATAGTTTTGTTTACTTCACCCACTCCTATCGCGCGCCGGTTGTGGATGGAGTTTCGGCGGTCACTACCTACGATGAGACCTTCGCCGCGGCGGTCGAGCGCGACAATATTTTCGGCGTACAGTTCCATCCGGAAAAATCCGGCGACACGGGTCTTCGCATTCTGAAGAACTTCTGCAACTATGCTGCCGCAAGGAGAATGCGATGAGCACCGGAATCACGAAGCGCATTATCGCCTGTCTCGACGTAACGAATGGGCGCGTGGTGAAGGGCGTGCAATTTGTCGATCTGATCGATGCCGGAGACCCGGCGGAGCTCGCGCATCTGCACGCGACGAGCGGTGCCGATGAGATCGTGTTGCTCGACATCACGGCAACCAGCGACGCCCGGCCCATTCTGATCGATGTGGTTCGACGCACCGCCCGCCAGCTTTTCGTGCCTTTCACCGTCGGTGGAGGCGTTCGCTCGCTCGATGACGCTAACGCGCTCTTCGATGCCGGGGCGGACAAGATCAGCATCAATTCGGCGGCCATCAAGACCCCTGAGATCATTACCGAAATAGCCGAACGCTTCGGCTCGCAGGCAGTGATCGTCGCCATCGACGCCAAGCGTAAACACGGTGCTGAGGTTTCTGCGGCAGGAACCATTCCGTCCGAGGTCTATCTCGCCGGAGGACGCATTGCGACCGGGCACGACGCCGTCGATTGGGCGCGTGAGGCCGAGTTGCGAGGCGCAGGTGAAATTCTGCTCACCTCGATGGATTGCGATGGAACGCGCAACGGATTCGATTGTCCGCTTACGGCAGCCGTAGCCAGGGCCGTGAACATTCCGGTTATTGCCAGCGGCGGCGCGGGATCGGGAGATCATTTTGTCGATGTCTTCAAAGCCGGGTGCGCTGACGCCGCTCTTGCTGCTTCCATCTTTCACTTTGGTATTCACAACGTGCGGCAACTGAAATTGCAATTGCAGAGCGAAAGCATTCCGGTACGGCTTCCCTGCTAAACGCAACACTAACGACGGCTACTCAGGAAATGTAATGCTTATTCCTTCGATAGATCTGATGGACGGCAAGGTCGTCCAGCTTGTGCAGGGTGAGAAAAAGGCGCTTGAGTTTGACGACCTTCAATACTGGATCGACCGCTTTCTCCCTTATCCGATGGTGCAACTCATCGATCTCGATGCGGCTATGGGCAAGGGCGAGAACACCGCGCTGATTCATCACATCTGCGAACATCTTCCGGCGCAGGTTGGCGGTGGAATTCGCTCGGTCGAAGCCGCATCAAAGATGCTGCAGGCCGGAGCCAAAAAGGTGATCATCGGCTCGGCCCTGCTGAAGGACGGTGCCGTCGATCTCAAGATGGCGGCGGCCCTGGCCCACTACGCCGCTCCGGCGCGGTTGCTGTTTGCAGTGGATTCCCGTGGCGGCAAGGTTTCCATCAAGGGATGGAAGGAAGGAACCTTGCTCACGCCCGAAGAAATGATGCGGCAGACCGAGGAATACTGCTCCGGCTACCTCTATACCAACATCGATACGGAAGGCACGATGAGCGGCTTTCCTTTCGAGATGGTCAGCGGGCTTAAGTCGGCAACTACCCGCAAATTGATTGTCGCCGGAGGCATCAAGTCGATGGACGAAGTGGACCGCCTCGACGCACAGGGCATCGACGCCGTAGTGGGCATGGCAGTGTACACCGGAGCCTTGGAGGCGTAAGCCGGTCAGCGACTTAGTGAAAATTCTGCAATCCGACGCATGTTCGGGCGAATCCAATGTTGTAGTCCGTACCGGTTAGCGGCCTGCCCCGTCATTTGATACCCTTTTGCGGTGGGGCGAATGTCGCTGTTACGTCAGCAAAGTCCCGAGAACTCCATCCGGGCCAGGAGCAATGTGTCACAAGCTCAAGTTATTTCTTCCGTAGAGGTCAGCTCTGAAAACCAAGCCCGCGAGCGCACTTTTGAACTTTTCCGCCGCTGGGGATACCTGCAGGCCGACCTGGATCCGCTCGGCCATTTCCCCCGGCTTGAATATTCCGAGCTAAAACTCAGCGGCCCGGACGCGGACCGCGCGCGCGAAATATACTGCGGCACCATCGGCGCCGAGTTCATGCATATTCCCGACCCGGAGCGTCGTCAGTGGATCATCGACCGCTTGGAAGGCCCGCAACCCGAGGTCGATCGCGAAGCCATTTTGAAACACCTGGTCGAAGCCGACATTTTCGAGCAGATGCTGCAAACGCTCTATATCGGAACCAAGCGATTCTCCATCGAGGGCAACACCGCCCTGATGCCGATGATGGAGGAGATACTCTCCGGAGCCGCCGCGCATGGCTCCCAGGAGTGCATCCTCGCGATGAGCCACCGCGGACGCTTGGCCGCTGTTTGCAATACGGTGGGGCGCGACGCCAGGGATATTTATGCCGGCTTCGAAGACGTCGATCCGCGGTCCACGCTTGGCGGCGGCGATGTGAAATATCATCAGGGCGCCACCGGGTATCGCGAATTCAACGGCCAGCGCATGCGAATTCACCTGGTCAGCAATCCCAGCCATCTTGAAGCGGTCGATCCGGTCGCGCTGGGCCGTGTGCGCGCCAAGCAGACCCGGCGGGGTGCGGAAGGCAAACGCCAGACATTGCCAATCATCATGCATGGCGATTCCGCATTTGCCGGGCAGGGCATCTGGGCCGAGACGCTCAACATGAGTTGTCTTCAGGCCTACGATGTCGGCGGCACCATCAACATCATCGTCAACAACCTGCTGGGATTCACCACGAACCCCAGCGACTACGCCAGCGGACGCTTTGCCAGCGACCTCGCGAAACGCCTTCCGATTCCAATCTTCCACGTCAACGCCGAAGATCCCGACGCGGTCGTTCGCATAGCCCGCCTCGCGCTGGAATATCGATACCAGTTCGGCTCCGACGTGCTCATCGACCTCGTTGGATACCGTCGCCATGGCCACTCGGAAATCGATGACCCCACGATCACGCAGCCGATCGTCTACGCGAAAATCAAGGCGCACCCGCCGCTTTATGAGATCTACGCGAAGCGGCTCGGCATTGACGTGACCAGCCAGGTTGCTGAAGCCAAGGCTCGCTATCAACAAGCCAAGGCCGAGGCTAAGAATCTGACCAAGAAACCGGTACTCTACAAACTACCCGATTACTGGAACGGATTTACAGGCCGCAAGTGGTCACCCGATCACGAGATTGACACCGGAGTGGCACAGGAAGAACTCACGCGTCTCGGCATGAAGCTGAACGAATACCCGAAGGGCTTTCACATTCATCCCAAGGTGGCTGCTCTGCTCAAACAGCGTCAGGAAATGGCATCGGGTAAACGCCCCATCGATTACGGAATGGCCGAGGCGCTAGCCTTTGCGAGCCTCGTCACCGGAGGATTCCCGGTCCGCATGAGCGGACAGGATACGCGCCGCGGCACCTTCAATCATCGCCACTCCGTGCTGATCGATACCGAGGACGAGAGCGAGTACATGCCGTTGCAGCACCTCTCGACCGATCAGGCATTCATCGAGATTTACAATTCCGAACTCTCCGAGGCCGCCGTGCTCGGCTTCGAATACGGCTTCAGCCGCGATTTCCCCGAGGCACTCACGCTGTGGGAGGCGCAGTTCGGAGACTTCGCCAACGGCGCGCAGATCGTCATCGATCAGTTCATCAGCGCTGGCGAAGAAAAGTGGGGACTGCTCTCGGGATTGGTCCTGCTGCTTCCTCACGGATACGAGGGCCAGGGCCCGGAACACTCCAGCGCGCGAATCGAGCGTTACCTGCAACTCTGCGCCCGCGACAATATGCAGGTCTGCCAGCCGTCATCGGCGGCGCAGTTCTTCCATCTCTTACGCCGCCAGGCTCTGCGCAAATGGCGCAAGCCGCTCATCTGCTTCACGCCCAAGAGCATGTTGCGCCATCCGGACGCGGCCAGCGATTTGGCTGCGCTCTCGGTCCCCCGCTTCCAGACTGTCATTCCCGATGCCCACGTGAATCCCTCCGAAGTCACGCGCATACTGTTGTGTACCGGGAAGATCGGTCACGATTTGGAAAACGAGCGCAAGCGCCTGAACAATACGGACACCGCAATACTGTTCCTGGACCAGATGTATCCCTTCCCCGAACAGGACATCCTCAACGCTTTAGCACCCTACACAAAAGCTCACGAACTGGTGTGGGTGCAAGAAGAGCCCGCCAACATGGGAGCGCATAGCTTTGTGAAGCCACGCTTGCGTCGGCTCGTAGGAGAAGGACTGCCGGTGCGGTCTATCAAACGTCAGGCGGCGGCCAGTCCTGCAACCGGCTCGGCTAAGGCTCACCAGATGGAGCAGCACACGCTCATCTCGCTGGCCTTCACCAGCTAGACCGTAATGAGGTACAAAAATGCCGCTCTTCGCGAGCGGCATTTTTGCGCTACGTCTCGGCCATCTTCATTTATCGAGGTTCTCAAGGCCCCACCTGAGTTCTGGCGTCAGCAGCGGCGGCTTCAGTTTGACGCGTTCCGCCTTCTCATTACACCGTTCGACTCCCCAACCATGCGCTGATTCGGCTACATAGCAGAACACCCCCAGTTTGTGCGTCCCAGGCGTTTGCAAACGAGGGGGCTCCCGAGTACATGTCTCCGTCCCAATGTCTAGGAATGCTTCGCAGTGGAAAAGCTCTTGCTTTCAACTATTCCCGCTTCCGTTTAAGACGGATGCTCCTCGTTCCAAACAGCTCACAATTTAATGGATAAGAAATATTGTTTTACTGTACGCACCGTCGGATACTGGGTCAGCATCCTACGCGAGGAGGTCAGCATGGTAAACGAGACGATTACACAGGGGCTTCGGCCTTATCTCATCGGCGAGAAAATTCGTGCCTTGCGACTGAAGAAGAGCATGGGATTAGTTGAGCTTGGTAAGCACACCAGTCTTTCCGCGGCTCTTCTGTCGAAGATCGAACGTGGCAAGCTCATTCCAACTCTCCCCACCCTGTTGCGTATTGCCATGGTATTCAGCGTTGGACTTGAGTTTTTCTTTGACAACAACCGCAACCGACATCTGGTTGAGGTGATTCGGAAGAACGAGCGCAAACGGTTTCCCGAACACCCGGGCTCGGATTTCAGTTCCTACTGGTTTGAAAGTCTCGACTTCAAGGCCAGCGAGCGCAAACTGAACTCGTTCTATGCCGATTTTCTCCTGGTTCCGCCTGACAAGTTGAAGCCTCACCAGCACGTTGGGATCGAAGTTCTTTTTGTTATCGAAGGCAAGCTCAATCTAAAAGTCGGGAAAGACGATTACGAACTCGCCGCAGGTGACGCCATTTACTTCGACAGTTCGATGCCGCATTACTACCTGCGTTTAAATGAAGCAGGTGAATGCAAGGCGCTGGTGGTCACCGCAGGTTGATGCGAGGACAAGCGGTTTTACTCCCCTCACTGCACGGATTCTCTGAGCGTATGCAGAGCAACATCGGCGGCATCAAACCGAATTCTTATTCATCCAGCAACCTTAAGGTCATCGCTCGCTCTCTTTGGAATGTAACTCGATAAGGTGCTTAGTCAGCAAAACGAGCCCGAAAATTTGTGTCCATTCTGAGACGATATTTCCGACGACTTGCCCCCACTTGCCCTCCGTATCCACGCGCAGATAGATCGCAATCCAGATCAGCCCCGTGGCTAGCAGGAAAATTGTGAGCGAATGATCGCGCAGCCACTCCAGCGGAGGCGGAAGCCTCCCTGCAGGGCGCCGACTCTCCGAGGATCCCTTTTCATAAAGATGCTTGGTCGCGAACACCATTACCACTACGCCAGACCAGTCGGCAATCGCATTTCCAAAGAATGCCCCAAGATGCGTACTTGGATCGGAGTAATGGTAAGCAACGATCCAAAGAATGAGAATAGCTGTCGACGCAATGCCCAGCGAGTGATGACTTACAAATCCAAGTTGTCCGTTACGCTTCCTTGCCATTTATGGCCTCCACCATAGTCTCTGAGCAGCAATGTAGCTTATTGGTTGCTACCTGCGGTGAAACGGCTGTATGTCATACTCTCTGCGCCGTGCGCCCTCACCTGGCCACACTCGTCGATGACTTCCGCCGTCACGGAACGCAGAGAGCCGTGGTCGTGCACAGTGGCAATCGCCGCCATATATCCAGCTACGCTGAACTTGCTAACCTGTCGGAGCGTTTCGCCGCCGAACTCAGGCGACGCGGCATCGCTGCCGGTGACCGCGTAATACTCTTGGGAAAAAACAGCGCGGAGTGGATCGGCGCGTTCTTCGGGTGTGTGCTCCGTGGCGTTCTCGTTGTTCCGCTCGATGCAACGGGCGCAGTAGATTTCACGCAGCGTGTTATCGCCGAAACTAAGCCGCGCCTGCTGGTCGGAGATCAAATCCTGCTCTCTCGAATTTCTACCGATGTCCCGCGTATCGCAATTGAAGAATTCGCGAGCGCGCTACCGTCTCCGCCCTTCGACCCTATGTTGCGGGAGGCGAGCCTTGGACTGGACACCCCACTTCAGATCCTCTTCACCTCCGGCACGACCTCCGAACCAAAAGGCATCGTCCACACGCATCGCAATGTGCTCGCAAGCCTCGAACCTATCGAGCGCGAGCTGCAGAAGTATCTGCGGTATGAGCGACTCTTTCATCCACTGCGTTTTCTGCACACGCTTCCATTGAGCCACGTGTTCGGGCAGTTCATGGGCCTATGGGTTCCGCCACTTCTCGCCGCCGAAGTGCATTTCGAAAATCGCCTGCAGGCACCTCGCCTTATGCGGTTGATCCATCAGCATCGCATATCAGTACTCGCCTCTGTCCCTCGCGTACTCGATCTGTTGAAGACGCATCTGGAAGAACGCCATCGCAATCTGCCCGCGCGGGTGGAATCCGCACGTGGGCAGAGGATATGGCATCGCTTCTGGAATTTCCGGGACGTTCATCGCGAGTTCGGATTCAAGTTCTGGGCCTTTGTCTGTGGCGGAGCCTCGTTGCCTCCTCAGGTCGAGCGCTTCTGGAACGATCTAGGATTCGCTCTTATACAGGGATATGGCATGACCGAGACAGCGGCTCTGATCACCCTCAACCACCCCTTTCACATCGCGCAGGGAACTATCGGTAAGCCGCTCCCTGGCCGTGAAGTCCGCATCGCCGGCGATGGTGAGGTTCTCGTGCGAGGAGAGATGGTGGCCACCAGCCGTTGGCAGGATGGCTGTATAAAGACAAGCTATGATCCATGGCTCAATACCGGTGATCTTGCCGAACAAGACACGGATGGACAGCTTCGTTTTCTTGGCCGCAAGAGCGAAATCATAGTGACATCGGCGGGGCTCAACATTCATCCGGAAGATGTTGAGGCAGCGCTCAACCGGCAACCCGGCGTCGACGCTTCAGCCGTTGTGCCCATGGAAACGCCTCTGGGAACCGAAGCTGTATCAGTTCTGATATTTCGAGGCAGCCCGGAGCAGGCTCAGTCCGCAATCGATGCAGCAAACTCGAGCCTTGCTGAATACCAGCGCGTTCGACAGTGGAAGCTGTGGCCGCAGTTGGATTTTCCGCGAACCGCCACTGGCAAGATCCGCCGGCAAGCTGTGACCCAATGGATAGCAACTCAAAAAGAGATGACTTCATCATCTGCGGTCGAGGTGGACGCTTTATCCACCTTGATCGCAACCGTCATCCGCACCCACCCAAAACAACTCGACGACAGCGCTCGTTTCGACCGCGACGTGCATCTCGACAGTCTCGCTCGCGTGCAACTGCAAACCGAACTGGAGGAGCGATTGGGCGTCAGCATTGCTGACGAAGAATTCGAGCGTATCGAAACCGTGGGACAGTTGCGCGCCCACCTCGGCTTCCATGGGACGGAAAACCTTGAGCCATCCGTCCGCGGCCCGCTCACTACAAAGAGTCCCGAGACTCAATCTTTATTGCACCGGCCTCCGCGTGAATCGGAATTCATCTATCCGAGATGGACATGGCGGCCCGAAGTCCGCGTAGTTCGCGCACTGTTTCAGGAAGCAATCATGCGGCCGCTGGTTCGGTTCTTTGCTGCTCCCAGTGTGTCTGGGCGCGGCCCGGTGGTCTCTTCGCAAGAGCCAGTGTTGCTAATCGCAAATCACGTAACGGCATTCGATGCTGCGTTGGCTCTCTACGCTCTTCCCGCAACAATGCGCCGAAACGTCGCGATAGCCATGTCGGGAGAGATGCTGGAGGACTGGCGCCACGCGAGAAATCAGGACAATTGGCTTCTGAATATTCTGGCTCCGCTCGCGTACTGGCTCGTCACAGCTCTCTTCAATGTTTTTCCGCTGCCGAAAAGTGCAGGTTTCAGACGTAGCTTTGCGCATATTGGCGATGCGATGGATAGCGGTTACCACGTGCTTGTTTTTCCCGAGGGCCGGCGCTCTGCGGATGGCATTCTGCAACCCTTTCAGGCCGGTATCGGGTTGCTCGCTCAGGAGTCCGGAGCCAGAGTCGTGCCAATTGCTCTGAAAGGATTAGGTGACTTGAAACAGCGTAAGCGCAGTTGGTTCCGTTCCCACATTCTTGAAATTCGCATCGGTGAACCGATTGTGCCTCAAACTCAACTCGCGCCCGAGGTGCTTGCAACTTCTCTTCACGACACAATCGGTTCCTTGCTGCAATGAATCAGCAAGCTAAGCGTTTGCTGAAAACGTATCAGCGAGAATTTCTTCGATACGCTCCAGTTCCTCGCCAGTAAACGTCAGATGATTAAGTGCAGCCACGTTGTCTTTCACCTGCTCGACGCGGCTCGCGCCAATCAGGGCGGAGACCACGGTTGGCTTACGCAGTACCCAGGCAAGCGCGAGTTGCGCGAGTGACTGTCCGCGCTGTTGGGCCAACGCATGAAGCGCCTTGATTTTTGCAAGCTTCACATCGCTTACATCATTCGCGTTCAGGAAAACACTGGCGCTCGCAGCTCGCGAGTCTTCCGGAATGCCGTGAAGATAGCGGTCCGTGAGCAGTCCTTGTGCCAGCGGTGTAAACGCGATGCAGCCCGCGCCTTCCTCGTCGAGGACTGACAGCAACTCTGGCTCAACCCAGCGATCGAACATCGAGTAGCGAGCCTGGTGAATGATGAACGGCGTCCCTAATCGGCGCAGAATCTGAATGGCTGCGCGAGACTGCTGGGCAGAGTAATTTGAAATGCCAACGTAAAGCGCTTTTCCCGATCGCACGATCTGGTCAAGCGCCATCATCGTCTCTTCCGTCGGAGTGTCCGGGTCTGGACGATGTGAGTAGAAGATATCCACGTAGTCGAGACCGAGACGGCGAAGGCTCTGGTCTACGCTGGCGATCAGATATTTGCGCGAACCCCATTCACCATAAGGGCCAGGCCACATACCATAACCAGCTTTCGAGGAAACGATAAGTTCATCGCGATGTTGCGCGAAGTCTTCGCGAAGAATGCGTCCGCAATTTTCTTCGGCTGATCCGGGCGGAGGCCCGTAATTGTTCGCCAGATCGAAGTGAGTGATGCCTCGATCAAATGCCTCGTGCAGGATTGCACGCGCATTCTCCAAACGATCCACCCCGCCGAAATTATGCCAGAGCCCAAGTGAAATGGCAGGAAGGCGCAGGCCACTGCGGCCACAACGCCGGTAACACATCGTTGCATAGCGATCATCAGGCGGATGGTACACGCGAATCGCCTCTCTCATGAAGGTAACTGCCGCAATAAAGTTACGAAGGAAGTGAAGGAGAGAACCTCAATCCTCTCCCCACACGCTCTATCGAAAACTCCATTACTTTGCAGGCGCGGGTTGCGCATTGGGCTGTGGTGTCCCGAACGTCACCTTGGGCACCTGGCGCGATGCTTCGGTGGCAGCAAAATATGCTCCGTTTGGTTTGAATCCTGCCCATCCGGCAAAGATGTTGTGCGGAAACACCTGTACGTAGGTGTTGTAGTCCTGCAGTGTGTCGTTGTAGCGCTTACGCTCAACTGCGATGCGATTTTCCGTCCCGGCAAGTTCATCCTGCAGGCGCAGGAAATTCTCATTCGACTTCAACTGCGGATAATTTTCGACGACAACCAACAAACGCCCGATTGCTCCATCCAATTGTCCGTTAGCAGCAATCTTTTGTTCGGGAGTGCCGGCCGAAAGCAGTGCCGATCGAGCCTTCGCAATGTCACCAAAAACGGTCTGCTCCTGCTGTGCATAGCCCTTCACGGTTTCGACGAGGTTGGGAATAAGATCTGCCCGGCGCTGTAAAACGATGTCCACCTGGGACCATGCTGCCTTGACGGATTCATTCTTGGTCACCAGCGTGTTGCGAACACCGACATATTGTCCGAATGCGAGGAAGACAATCAGAAGCACGACCACAACGACAATTAACAGATTCTTCATAAGTTCTCCTAAGCAACTGAGTGTAACGCGGGTTACGGGCGGGACGACGGCGCATCTGTCTCCAGCGCCTGATCCACCGCGGAAGTGACCTGCTCAACCACTAGCAAGTAGCGGGCGAAAAGATCGTTTACATCCAATCTCTTTGGATTTGCCTTGTTCTCCCGAACGTCGAGAACCTGGAGAACGGGAGAAGGGTCAAACTTCAACCTCTCTGCCAGTAAGTTCACCGTCTCGCGCTTGCCAGTTGGAGTAGCGTGTCCGAGCGCGATGAGGGCATGGCGAAAGAGGGTAACAAAGGAAGACACGGAGCGCACCAGCAACTCCCACAGTCGTCGCGTGTTTTCTGAATTCAGGAGGAACTGCTGGCGCAGCAAAAGTAATTTCTCGCGAAGCTCGTATTCAACCTGAACGCGATGGAGATACAGCGGGATTTCCAAATTCACGAGTACATCTTCACCAAACAGAACTCGATGATGTTGCTGCATATCCAGCAATTCTATGGTGAAAACGTCGCTGGAAGCTTGCAGTTCGCGGCGCGTCATGAAAAGCGGCGTGGGCTGCTTCTGACTCTCCCACCAACGCGTGACCGGCGCGAGGGCTTGCAGATCCTTGAACGAACTTTCACCCAGCACACAGAACAGATTCAGGTTTGAGAATTCAGGATGGAAGTCACCAGCCACGGCAGATCCGTACAGGATGATGCTCTCCAGGTTTGCCGCGGCTGCCGTGCGCATTCGCCTTACAAATTCTTCAATCTTGTCTTCCGGAATCATCGCGTCCTCACTCACTACCAACTGCTGCTCGCCCCGCCACCGCCGGAACTGCCACCGCCAAAACCACCGAAGCCGCCACCTCCACCGCCGCCTCCGAATCCACCTCCACCCCATCCACCGCCCGAACCTCGTCCGCCACCGAGTTGGGAAAGCAATAGCCAGAACAGCAATCCACGCAATGGGGTGAACAGAACGACCGCAAGGATTATCAGGAAAAGGATGATACCGCCGAGGGAAAACTGCTGCCCGTCAGGGTTATCCGATCGATAGCGCGCAGCAGGAGTCGGTAGATTGGCAATCTGTACTCCGGCATCCTGCGCTATGACTCCGGATACACGGTTGGTGACCAACAGGAGAGCCGCGCTGTAATCACCACTGCGCATCAGCGGTATCGCTTCGCGCTGAAAACCTCCTACTTTGCCGTCAGGCAGAATCGGCTCAAGACCATAGCCTACCTCGATGCGCGCACGATGATCTCTGATGGCATACAGGATCAAAACTCCGCGATTCGAAGACTTGTCGCCAATACCCCAGCTCTTGTAGAGATTGACCGCATAGCTCTCAACGTCAACCCCATCGAGAGAATTTATGGTGACTACCGCAATCTGGGCGTGCGCTTTTTGATCGACCTGCTGGCAGATGCCTTCCATCCGCGCAACTGTATTCGGCTGGAGCACATGCGCGAAATCATTGACGTAGCCGGTTGCGTGCAGTTGCGAGACCGGTTCCGCATATGCAAACGCCGCCAGCAGCAAGAGCAGCAACTGTACGATGCCGGATTTTACCCTCCACCTCATCGTTGCCGATTGTACAGCACAGGTGTTTATTACGTGTTCTCTTGAGATTGAGTTCGACGATTCGCTCGATGCGACCGTGAACTTAAGATTCGGCTCCGTGCTGTCGGATCCTTTACGCGCGCATCGAAGGGCTATGATGGATGCCATGAAAATCTTCGGATGCACACTCGTTCTACTTGCCGCCGTCATCGCTTGCGCTCTGCCGGCAACAGCGCAGCAAAAACGCATCAGCCCGCACGAAACCATCAGCACCGTGATCGACGGCAATCGCGTCACGGTCGTTTACGGACGGCCATATACAAAGGACCCCAAATCCGGCGAAGTGCGAAAAATATGGGGCGGACTTGTGCCTTACGGGAAGATCTGGCGAACGGGCGCGGATGAAGCGACGCTGCTGATCACTCAAAAGCCGATCGAACTCGGTGGAACCACCATCCCTGCCGGAGCCTATACACTGTGGGTTCTGCCCGCTACCGACAAAACGAAGTTGATCGTCAACAAACAAATTGGACAGTGGGGCATCAGTCCGCGCGATCCAAAGCAGACCTATGACGAAGCGTTGGACGTAGCCAAAATCGATTTCAAAAAAGACACGCTGGATCAACCGGTCGATCAGTTCACCATATCGATAGAAGCAAAACCGAGTGGCGGGGGAACCCTGAAATTGTCTTGGGAGAACACGCAGTTTTCTACAAACATCGCGGTAAAAAAATAGCTCCCAGCCTCCCCTCTTGTCAGAAGCCGTTTGGGTGTTGATCGGCTACGGCGAATGCTCGCTCCAGTGCAATGCCAGCCCTGCCCAGCAGACCTTCGCCGAACAGCGGACCGATGAGCGCGACCCCGTGAGGAACGCGGCGTGGTGGGTCAAATTTCGGCAAAGGTCGAACCGGATCGGGAGCCCAGTCGCTTCGTGCTTCCGAGACCTGCACGAAACCAGCACGCAGCGTGAGTGAAGGATGCCCGGTGAAGTTGCCGATCGTGAGCATTTCGTCGCGCAGCGCAGGAACCAGCAGCAGATCGACCTGCGAGAAAATGCTCGCCATCTCAAGCGCCACCTTGCGGCGGAAGCGATCCGACTGCACGAAATCCACGGCTGACAAGAACCGCGCCTGGCGAAATGAGTTGGGCCAGGAATCATCTGTCTGCGACTTCAGTTCATTCAGTCCGCCAGCGAGCGCTAGTTCCTCGAATGCGGCGGCGGCTTCGGCAAAAAGCAAGACGTTGAGCGAGCCATAAGGCCAGTCGGGCAGCGAGACCTCGACGGGAGTAAAGCCCAGCTTCTTTGCCGTTTCCAGTGCGGCACGATCTACTTCGGTTGCGGGTGCCTCGTTCATCCACTTCGGAAAGTAGCCGAGCCGCAGCCCACGCACTGCGGCGTTGGCGTCGAAGTCAAGATAGCTCGGAACAGAGTTAAGGTCTCCCGCATCGGGGCCTGATATGGCATTCAGCACGAGCAGGGTGTCTTCGACAGAGCGGGCCATGGGGCCAAGCTTGTCCAGCGACCAGCAGAGCGTCATGGCGCCAGTGCGCGGAACGCGACCATAGGTGGGACGAAGTCCGGTAACACCGCAGCGCATGGATGGGCTGACGATGCTTCCCTCCGTTTCACTGCCGATGGAGAATCCGACCAACCCCGCGGCAGTCGCCGCTCCGGGACCAGCCGATGATCCCGAGGAGCCTTCTTCGAGCAGCCAGGGATTCATCGTCTGCCCGCCGAACCAAACATCGTTCAACGCAAGCGCCCCCAGAGACAACTTGGCTATGAGCACCGCGCCAGCAGCGTGTAGACGCTTCGTTACCGCTGCATCCTGTGCGGGAATGCGGTTGCGGAAAGGCTCGGCTCCATAGGTGGTGGGAATACCGGCAGTGTCGAGCAGATCCTTCGCTCCCCACGGAATTCCGTGCAGCGGGCCACGGTAGTGCCCGGACGCAATCTCCTTATCGGCCTGACGCGCCTGGGCGAGAGCGAGGTCGCGTGTAAGCGTGATCACGCAGCGAAGCTGCGGGTCGAAGCGCTGGATGCGATCGAGATAAATATTAGTGAGGCGCTCGGAGGTGAGTTTGCGCTGCTCAATCCACTGCGAGAGACGATGGACAGGCGCAAACGCAATCCCCGCATCTGACGTTGGGAGCGGGCCGGGATCAGCCGTAGTGCGAATGAACCGATCGCGCGTGGGGCCGGAGGATTGACCTGGCATCACGGGATTCCACTGCGACCAGGGCGCAATGCTCGATTCAATCGCCACCTTGCGCGGCCCAACGCGACGCTCGTAGTAGGGCGCAAGTGAGGTCCGCCAATTTCTGGCGGCCTGGGTGCGTTCGGCCTCGCTCAAGGGGAAGTTGACTAGCTTTTCCGATTCCGCGAAGGTCGCCGCCGAGACCTCTGGACCAAACGGCGGTGCGGTGCCAAATGCTGGCGGCGCGCCGGGAGGCGGTGTACTCGAAGGTGGCGCACTCGGAGGTGGCGTGCTCTCGGGCTGCGTGTCCTGAGTCTGGGGCGCAGTTTCCGCTCTACCGGCGGCGGCGCTAAGAACGGTGAGGGCTGAGAGGGCGATGAAGTCGCGGCGTGAGGCTGACATGGTGCTCCGGGGACTCAGAGTGTCGGCTTTGGACAGCAAGCAAACACTATAACTCAGGAACAGCAGTCCCCGGCAATCGGCAGATCAGCTTGCGGGTCTTGGAATGATGTCGTCTCCGTTGATATGGAATTGTGCAGAGCACTGGTCAGAGCCGCAGATGATCGGAACGATTCCAGCCATCTGTTTCCGGGTGATCAGGCCCAGTGTGGCGCACGACGGGCAGGCAAGCACGGCCCAGAACGGATCGCTCTCTTCGCCGGTTTCGCCAGCATTGTCGAGCACAAATACGGTTCCAGGACTCATCTGTTCGGGGATCCACTGAGGGAGATAGTTAATCTCAACGATCATGTGTCACCTCCACAGTCTCTAAAAGACTGGCTGATTACTGCCGTGCTGCAGCGCGTGCGGCACGAGCTGCTCGAACCGATTGGGAACTCTTCTTAGGAACTCGCAGCTCAGGGGTGGCCTGCAATGGAGCCAGAACGCGTTCAAGAACCGGGCCAATGCAGATGGCGAGCAGCGGTTGTTGGGCATTGCGCAAAAGGTCGATCACTCCGCGCTCGGAATCGCGCAGGTAAATGCTTTGTCCGTCGGTCAGCAGATGCAGCCCGGGACCGCGTGAAACCAGCTCCGCAAGAGAGTGATCGAATTCGCGGCGCAACAGAGTCATCAGCTTGCGAATGCGCTGCAAACTGAATCCGCGCTGGCGAAGATCGCACAGCACGGCTAATTCGGCTAAATCTTTGGCGGAGTATAAACGGCGATGGCCTTGGCGCGCGGGCACCACGATTCCCTGCTCATCCCACCACTGGAGCTGCCGTGGCGTGAGGCCCGTTCGCTCGGAGACTTGGCTGGATGTGAAGCTCTGATTCATGCCCACCACCACTGCCTTACGACTTGCAAGGAACAAAGCTACTTAATTTGTTTGAAACATAATTGCATGAAAATGTTGCACTCATATTAAGCCCGGTTTTTCGGAAGTCAAGACTACATTTGCAGATGGAATGCGAATATCTGATGAAAAAGCCGAGCCTTCTTTCTGCTATTTTGTCTGTATGCGTCTGGTAATTAATGGGGATGAACGGAATTTCACCGCGGCAAGGCTGGACTCGCTGATCGAAGAACTGGGCATGAAGGGCGACCGGGTTGCCGTGGAACTCAACCGCGACATCGTGCCGCGCGCAAACTGGGGCACAACCGAATTACATGACAATGACCGTCTGGAGATTGTTCACTTCGTGGGCGGAGGCTAGATCAGCCGGCAACTACAAACATCTTGCAATAGAAAAGGCCGCTCTGGTTAGGAGCGGCCTTTTCTATTGCTGTGAACTGCTGCGCTTTTGTCTTGCGCTTATCTGAAGTTACTTCTGCTCGTTCGCGGCGGCCGGCGGCGTCTGCTGTTTCGGTTGCTGCATCTGGTCCGAGTTTCCAGCGTTTGTCTGCTGGTTGTTGCTCATCAGGCGAACGTCCACGCGGCGATTTTCGGCGCGTCCCCTGGAAGTCGTGTTCTTTTCAACCGGCGCGTCTTTGCCAAGGCCGATGATGAAAACCTTATGCGCGGGCACGTTGTACTTGGAAGCAAGATACTGGGTGACTGCGGCAGCACGGCGCTGGCTGAGCTGATAGTTGTAGTTCGCGTCGCCTACGGAATCCGTGCGCCCTTCGATCTGGACGATGTAACCCTTCACATTCGGAATCTGCTGGCCGATTTCGTCGAGCTGTTCTTTATCTTTGCGGGATAGATCGGCCTTGTTGAATGCAAAGTGAACGGCGGCTTCGGTGACAGGACGATAGTTGTCGAGGTTGACTACCTGGTTGGTCAGATCGCTGACGCCGGTGTTGGCCTTGGCGGCCAGTTGTTGAGCCTGGTCTGCCTGCTGGCCGGCGGCAAGAGCCTTTTGGTCAGCGCTGCTGGCCTTGGCATCAACCCCTTTGATGCCCTGCTGCGCGCGCTGGTCGGTATCGCGAATCCCGCGAGTCGTCTGAGCCGTACGATCATCCAACTCATCGACCTTATTGATGATGGGGTTGACCTGCTGCGCGACATTCTTCTTGGTGGCGCAGCCCACTGTGAGGGCCATTGCACCTACAACAAGCACTGGGAGTAGAAAGCGTTTCATAGAGGAGCTCCTTGGGACTGGATTGCTGATTTAGGCAACCCGAAAAGGTAGATGCCCTGCTACAGTCGATGAGATTTAGAGCACGCGCGATGCCACGAGAGAACCAACACCGAATCAACAACTTAGGTACAAGCACGCGAGAGAAGAGCGGAGATTCCTGCTCGGACGAGTAGAATTTTCATAGGAGATGATTGCGAGTTCCGAAACCAGAGCTGGTCCGGGAACTCTGAAGTGCGCAGGCGAAAGATGGATCTCTTTCAGAAGATCAAAACGGTTCCGACCAATCCAGGGGTGTACCTCTACAAGAACGCCGAGGGTGAGGTCATCTACGTTGGAAAGGCAAAGAACCTGCGCTCGCGGGTACGATCCTACTTCGTCGAAGGAGCGAGTGAAAACGCGAAGACCGGGAGCCTGCTGCGCGAAGCCGTAGATATTGAGTACATCGTGGTGGCCAATGAGCGCGAGGCCCTGGCGCTTGAGAACAATCTGATCAAGCAGAAGAAACCGCGCTATAACATTCTGCTGCGCGACGACAAGACTTACCCGTACGTGAAGCTCACGGCGGAACGTTTTCCGCGAGTGTATGTAACCCGGAAACTTCGCAAGGATGGCGGAACGTACTTCGGCCCGTACTTCCCCGCGAACCTTGCATACCGGATAGTCGATCTGGTTCATCGCAACTTCCTGATTCCGTCCTGCAAGATCGACCTGACGCGCGAGCATCCGCGCCCATGTCTGCAGTTCTACATCAAGCGCTGCCTGGGACCATGCGTGCGCGAACTCACAACCGAGGAAATCTATTCCGAGGCGGTGCGCGACGTGCGACTGTTGCTTGAAGGAAAGCCCACCGAGCTTTCGCATTCACTGCGCGAGCGCATGGAACGTGCGGCGGAAGATATGCAGTTTGAGATGGCTGCAAAGTATCGCGACCTCATTGTGACCGTGGAGCAGTTGCACGAGAAGCAGCGCATGGCTTCGGCAGAAGGAGACGACATTGACGTCATCAGCTACCACTACGAGAACCATCTGCTGGCGGTGAATCTGTTTCACATGCGCGGCGGCAAGGTACTGGACCGTCGAGAATTTTTCTGGGAGGACCTGGGCGAACTGGAATCAGCGACCGGCTTTGAGGTTGGCGAGTTCTTCAGCACACTACTGAAACAGCTCTACCTTGATGCGCCGTACATCCCGCGGACAATTTACATTCCGGTCGAATTTGAAGATCGTGAGACGCTGGAAGATTTGTTAAGCGAGAAACGCGGCGGACGTGTTCATATCGATGTGCCGCAGAGAGGCGACAAGCGCTCGCTCATCGATCTGGTGGGCACCAACGCAAAGCAATCGTACGATCAGCGCTTCCGGGTAATGAAACCACGTGCGGATGTAATGAAGAGCGTGTTGCAGGATGTGTTTCTGCTGGCTGAAGAGCCAAAGCGGATTGAGTGCTTCGACATCTCGCACATCCAGGGTGCGGAGACCGTGGCATCGATGGTGGTGTGGGAAGACGGCAAGATGAAGAACTCCGAGTATCGCAAGTTCATCATTCGCACCGTGGAAGGGATCGACGATTTCAAGTCGATGCACGAAGTTGTGACACGCCGCTACAAGCGCGTTCTCGAAGAGGGACAGGCGATGCCTTCGCTGGTGCTGGTTGACGGCGGATTGGGACAGTTGCACGCGGCGGCACGAGCGCTGGAAGAACTCGGACTCGCTTCGCAACCGCTTGCTTCCATCGCAAAGAGAGAAGAGATTCTGTATCTGTTCGGACAGGAAGACGAGCCAATCGTGTTGGACCGGCACTCGCCGGTTCTGCTGCTGATTCAGCAGATCCGCGATGAGGCTCACCGCTTCGCCATCACCTTCCATCGCAAGCGCCGCCAGATGCGCGATCATGCAACAGAGCTGCGGGACGTGCCGGGGATCGGCGAGCTGACAACGCGCCGGTTGCTGCAGCATTTCGGTTCGCTTCACGCAGTGAAACAGGCGAACTACGCTGCTTTGACTTCGGTGGTAAACACGAAGCAGGCAGCGGCGATTCTTGAATTCTTCCGGCAAGAGAAATAGTTTCGTTGCAGCTATAGGACTTCGCGGGGTTCGCTACTGGACGCGACTTGCTGGGCCAGGTACAACGCGCCTTCGAACGGTTGCCGCTCACTGATACGCACCTGAACCTCTGGACGGTCGGTGCGAATAATGTTGCTGAAGACTTGGCGAATGCGGGCAGAGTTGTCGAAGACGCCGCCGGTGATTGCAATTTCCAGACTGGTGCGACCCACCCAGAGGCGACGCAGCACGATTTGAGCAATGCGGGCCAGTTCAATTCCAGCAGCAGTAAGGATTTCGCTGGCGATCGCGTCTCCACTTTCCGCAGCAGACAAAACCATGGGGAACAGCTCTGCGAAGTTAGGAACCTGATCGAGGTTACAGCGCTGCACCAGTTGTTCGCGGGTGACGATACCCCAGCCCTCCATGATCGAGGTGATCAGGCCGCTGCTGCGCCCCATGTCCAGCGCTCGTATGCATTGCGAGATCGCGCGATGACCAATCCAATTTCCTGAACCCTCGTCAGAGACTAACCTTCCCCAGCCTCCGGCGCGTGCAATCTCGCCGCGTTCGTTGCGACCAAAAGCTACGGAACCGGTGCCAGCAATGCAGACCATGCCCGCCGCTCCCGGGAAGTACGATTCGAGAGCGATGACTGTGTCTCCGACCACTTGAGTCGAGGTGTGAGGAATGATTTCATCGAGGATTTCAGCAATCTTTGCTGCGTTCGCGGGAGAGCCAGCCCCGGCCACGCCAGCACAAACGCCTGACAGATCAGCGGCGGCAATTCCGGCTGTGGAGAGCGCGCCACGAATTGCTTGGTGCAAGGCGACTCGTGCATCTTCACTGGATGCGCTGTGAAGGTTGCAGCCTCCCCCGGTGTGAGTGGCAATGACGGATGTGCCGTCCGACACTGCTACGGTTGACTTGCTTCCGCCTCCATCGATTCCGAGGAAGTATGGCATCGTGTTTTTATTCTGACACAGTCTGGAAAGCCGGAGCTATGGAAGAATACAGAGGAGCGTTTCTCCTTTGGTTCTGCAGGTAGCTCCGCAGCTATGGTGACGCGCCACTTCGACGGGGACGGTGAGTTGGTTATGACTATGGCTGCGAAGACCGAAGCGGTGCGACCTGAACTAATACGGCGCCTGAATGGTTGGCACGCGACGGCCATCGTGGTGGGAACGATTATCGGCAGCGGAATCTTCCTGGTACCGGCGGAGATGATGCAGGCGGTGGGCTCGGCGCGCATGGTGTACGCGGTCTGGATCGTGGGAGGGATACTCTCGTTCTTCGGCGCGTTGACCTATGCGGAGTTGGGATCGATGAAGCCGCAGGCGGGTGGTGAATATATCTTCATTCGCGATGCGTACGGTTCGGCGGGCGGATTTCTCTACGCGTGGACCTGGTTCATCATCGCCAAACCCGCGTCGATTGCGAGTGTGACAACGGGAATCGTGCGCGTGCTTGGAACCTTTGCAGGATTGGACTTCTTGTCGTGGACAGCTTTTCACGCTGGAGTCACTATGACCTGGGGACAGGTGTTGGCCATTGCGCTGACGGTTGCGATCTCCGCGTTGAACTATGTGGGAGTCGAGTGGGCAGGTAACTTTCAGCTAGTGTTTACGCTGGTGAAAGTGGCAATGGTGCTGGCGATTGTAAGCATGTGTTTGGGCTATCACGGCGGAAGCTGGCAAAACTTTGCGGGACAGGTTGCGAACGCGAAAGGCGGCGTCGCGGGCTTCATGGCCGCTCTGGTAGCGGCTTTGTGGGCCTACGACGGATGGAACGATTTGAACATGGTGGCTGGCGAAGTGAGACGTCCAGAGAAGACGATTCCGCGGGCGCTGATTGCGGGCGTGGCGGTGGTGGGCGTGCTGTATATGTTGACCAACGCGGCAGTGCAGTATGTGCTGCCGGCGGCGGCGGTGGCCGCTTCGCAACACGCGGCAAGCGATGCGATGCGGATTGCGGCGGGAGCGTCCGGAGCCGCACTGGTAGCGGCTGGAATGGCACTCTCAATGCTGGTGACAATGAACGGAACGGTGATGAGCGGAGCGCGCGTGCCGTATGCAGTGGCACGCGATGGGTATCTGTTCCCTGCTCTGGCGGAAGTGCATCCGGTGTTCAGGACTCCGGCGATGGCGATAGTCGTTCAGTGCGCTCTGGCAGCGGGTTTGCTGATGATTTCGGGAAAGTTTCGCGAGCTGTTTTCGCTGGCGGTCTTCGCGGAATGGCTGTTCTATATGGTGGCGGCGAGCACGATTTTTGTCTTCCGCAGACGCGCTCCGAAAGCTGAAAGACCTTATAAAACGTGGGGCTATCCGGTGGTTCCGGCAGTGTTTGTGCTGGCTTCAGCGGTGCTGCTCTACTACTCGTTCATGGATAATCTTCGACTATCCATTGGCGGAGTTGTGGTGATCACGGCAGGGCTTCCGGTGTATGGGTACTTCGCGCGAAGGAAGAGGGCGATGGCCAACGATTGACCTGAAAGTTAATCGTGGAAAGGTGGGGCGGTTACCTGATGGATAACCGTTGTGCAGGCCCCTAAAGGATTAGCTTGCTGTGTATCAATGAAGGTCATGGTGTTTATATAGTCGTTAATGGGTGCTGTATAAATATGCAGTTCTGGTGATGTGTGTTTCTGGGATTGAGGTCGGAAAGTAAAAGACAAGAGCAAGGACAACGTCAACAACCCCAGGTCAGCCCCAAAGAACGGGGCGGGACCTGGGGCACCAGAACCTTTAGACGACGCTGGTGGTCATCTTTAGGACGCCGCAGGTGCGAGCGATGGATTCTAGTTTGGCGCGGGTGTCGGATTTCATCTTCACCATGGGGAGGCGGTAGTTTTCTTCGATGCGGCCCATCATGGCGAGAACTGCTTTTACGGGCATGGGGTTGCTCTCGATGAAGTTGGCTTGCATCAAGGGCAGGAACCTATGGTACGTGGCGCGGGCGGTGGCCCAGTCGTTGTTGAGCGCGGCGCGGGTGAGCTCGGCCATTTCCCTGGGGATGGCGTTGGAGGCTACGGAGATTACGCCGACTCCGCCGACGGAGATTACGGGGAGGGTCAGGGCGTCGTCGCCGCTGAGGACAGCGAAGTCCTTCGGGACAATGTTGCAGATATCGGCGATCTGGCCAAGGTTTCCACTGGCTTCCTTTACGGCTGCAATGTTGGGCAGCCTGGAGAGGCGTAGAAGAGTGGCAGGTTCGATGTTGACGGCGGTGCGGCCGGGGACGTTGTAGAGCACTATCGGTTTGTCGACGGCTTCGGAGATGGCTTTGAAGTGCTGATACTGGCCCTCCTGCGTAGGCTTGTTGTAGTAGGGAGAGGCGGATAGGATCGCATCGACGCCCTTCATCTTTGAGACCTCAGAGGTCTTCTGGATGGCTTCGCTGGTGGAATACGAAGAGGCTCCGGCGACGATGGGAACACGTCCGGCGGCTACTTCAATGGTGATCTCGATGACCTTGCGCCACTCGTCGTGGGAGAGGGTGGGAGTTTCTCCGGTGGTGCCACAGGGAACCAGGAAATCGATTCCGGATTCGATCTGCCAGGCGACGAGCGCCCGCAGGGCTTTTTCATCCACCGATCCATCGGCCAGGAACGGAGTCACGAGCGCCGTTCCGCATCCACGTAATTTAAGCATTGCGTTAGCCCTTCAGCTCTGAGAACACTTCTTGGAATTCGTAAAATCCACGCTTGCCTTTCACCCACTCCGCGGCGCGCACGGCTCCTTCGGCGAAGCCACGGCGGTTGTGGGCGTTGTGAGTCAGCGTAATCTTATCCGCGTCCGACATCAACTCTATCGAATGTGTGCCGACGACTTCGCCCTCACGGACGGAATCGACGCCCACCTTCTTACCTCCAAACTGCTCCAGGGTTTTTGCCAGGGAGACGGCAGTGCCGCTGGGAGCGTCGAGTTTGTGGACGTGATGAGTTTCGGTGATGTGTCCCGTGTAGCCGTACTTCAAGGCTTTGGCCCCTTCGCGGACAATGGCGAAGAAGAGGTTGACGCCGATGGAAAAGTTCGAGGCCCAGACAAATCCGGTGCCGGCGCGCTCAACCAGATTGCGCACGTGCGGCAGCTCGGCGTACCAACCGGTGGTGCCTACAATCATGTTGGCTCCGGAGCGGATGGTGGCTTCGATGTTGGACATGACGGAGTCGGGAGTGGTGAAGTCGATGACAGCATCGACATCGGCGAGACGCTTTTTGGTGAGGGCCGCGCCGTTGTGGTTCTCGTGGACTTCGATGATTTCTACGCTGTGACCGCGCATGGTGGCGATCTCGGCGACTAGCGCACCGGTTTTGCCCGATCCCAGTAGTACGAACCTCATGGGTGTTTCTCCGTGCTGGTGATGTGTACTGATTCTACTGGGAAATCGTGTTGCGTGGAGGCATTGGTGAAGGCTGACTTGACTGCTGAGGTGAAGAGTTCTAGCTGCGAACTGTTGCCTTGTCCCCACATATGCCAAAGGAAGGCATATGTGGGCCACCTGTGAAAATCCGGTAGGTCAGAGGAACTGGTCACCCACTCAAGCCAAAAGAGGGCTTGAATGGGCCACCCGGAAGGTTTCGATGGGTTAACTGTTTGGCGTTTACTACAGGGAGAGCGTTGCCTTGTCCCCACATATGCCAAAGGAAGGCATATGTGGGCCACCTGTTAATCGAAGACTTCGGGGTCGACTTCGGTGAAGAAGGCGCGGTGGAGGCGGCGCATGGCTTCGGGGACGTCGTCTTCGGAGATGACGAAGGTGATGTTGATCTCGGAGGCGCCCTGGGAAATCATG